>Ga0172372_10000177_pt1 | contig 98016 bp, 79 predicted proteins | sample LakKiv5m_2_FD_114544 | JGI IMG/M metagenome (GOLD analysis project Ga0172372, IMG submission 114544) | Freshwater microbial communities from Kabuno Bay, South-Kivu, Congo - kab_092012_9.5m | ecosystem: Environmental > Aquatic > Freshwater > Lake | place: Democratic Republic of the Congo... | reverse complement strand
TTATCCTCTTGGCATTTAATTTGTATTTAGGAGTGGCGAGTGTTGGTCACCAGAAAGGAATGACCCTGCAACACTCAGGTCCTAACAAGAGGAGGCGTCTATGGATAGAAATTTAAGGGATAGAGATTTAAGGGATAGAGATTTAAGGGATAGAGATTTTAGAGGAAGCCAAACTGTTCAAAAATGGAACAAGCATGTTGGAGCCAAACCTCAGGCGATTGCGCGCGCGAAGCAACGGCCCAATATGGTGGAAATAAATTGGGATCCAGAACGCACTCTTTATTTTATTGAAGGAATTGCAGTGATTTTCCTTTTGTTTCTAATCTCTGCTTAATAACGAACAATTTTAGTTGGGTGGCAAGCAAGAAAAAGTCAGTAAATTGGTTAATGGATTGACCCTGGTTATACTTGCAAGGTTACACCCCACTCTTTAGCATAAAGGAAAGAGAAATTTTAAGTTTCGAATTTTATAGTCAAGGAAGACATATGATTCAATCTCTTAGTTCAAAACTCACGCCTGGAAATATCCGCTCTATCTTAATAGGAGAAAACCATTCGGCCCACCAGTATATCGACCGGCTCCTCGTCACCCTCGTCGACATCGCTCATGTAGGCAACCAACAACAAAACTTAGCAAAATTTCAATCCCTAGTGCGTGAATCGGTTTTGGCCATAGTCGATTTTTTGGAAATAGAAATTATCCGCTCCGATTTTAGGCGAGAAGAAATACCGACAAATTTGGCTTCATTAAAAGAGGTGTTGCTGTCTGGAAAAAATCTCATTAATTCCATGCTCACCCTTCCCCTTGATCCTGAATCTACCAGTGAAATGGCCCTAGACTACATCAATTTACTTTATCACTACTCCCATGAGTTTCACCTGCTGCTAAAAAGCGTAGGCGGTTACGACGTTCCCCTACCTCGCGTTGGCATTCCCGCGCGCAGTATGAATGATGTCGAGAGGATGAATGACAAGCAACGCCCTCCCCTTTTTCACTTGGAGATCGATATTCATTGGGGTGATCAGAAAAAAACTGACTCTGAAATTGGGCAAAATGGTCACATTTTAGCGCTTGAAGAACAGCGAGGTAAAAAATATTACCTGCATATAAAAAATGGTCAGCAGGCCATGGTTCATAAAAATTTTGAATTAGCAGAAAAAACATTTGCTCAGGCTTCGCAAGTAAAAACTACAGCAGAAGCGTTGACATTTTTGGCCTGGGCCCAAGCTTCTCTTGGAAATTTTGAAAGCGCCAAAAACAACTGTATTAAGGCCATTACGGTTGATGCCGATTATGGGCCGGCCTATAACGATCTTGGCAGTTATCTCTATCGCGAGAGTCGTCTCGAAGAAGCTCTGAAGTGGTTTACCATTGCCAAGCGCGCCCCCGTCTATGAAAATCGTGAATACCCTTATATCAATTCTGCCCGCATTTTTTTGGCCAAAGGCAATGTGGAAATGGCGTTGGAAGAATATCAAAAGGCCTATACTCTTGCGCCTTTTAATACTGAACTTTCAGATACCATCATCAAATTGCAAGACTTGCTAACCAAAGAAAAAATGCAACAGTCTATTTTGCTTCCCCGCCTTCAGCAGGCGGGCCAAAAATTGCCCATGGTCCACCAAAATGAAATTAAAATTCTCTCAGAAATAAAAAATGTAGACAAAAATGTGGAAAAAAATGAAGACAAAAATTTAATGCAAGAGACTAGCAACGTTCTGTTGTTCAATGAAAATGGACGCCGTATAATGGAGGGCAAACGATTACCTGACCCCAAACATTAAAGGAACTTCCATGGAGTTGCCTCCCGTCCTCCCTTCCTTAAACAATCCTCAGATGAGAGGAGTATCACGGCGCGAGCTTGAATATTTTCTGCGAAATTATTTAGAAACTGAAAAATTTCCCCACGACTACGCCCCCAATGGCCTTCAGGTTGAAGGCAAAGAACATATCAATCGCATCGCCTTTTCAGTCAGTGCCAGCCACGAAGCCATTTTTAGTGCCGCCCAGTATGGCGCAGACGCCCTCATTACTCACCACGGGCTATTTTGGAAACACCAAGGTGCCCGACCGATGGTTGGCCCATTCTTTGAGCGCCTCAAAATCCTCATTAAGGATGACATCAATCTTCTCTCCTACCATCTTCCGCTGGATGCTCACCTCGATTGTGGCAATGCCTTTGCCCTGGCCAATCAGCTTAAAATGGTGAGCATCGAAACATTTGGCGAATCAAAAAAAATGCCTCTCGGTATCAAAGGCACCTTCTCTACTCCAATTCCTGCCAGGGAATTAAAATTTTCTTTAGAACGGATATTGGAGAGGCCAGTGATCCACGCCGATCCGACGGAAGGACCACATAAACATCACTACAGCGATAAGATTGTCGTCGCCACTTTGGGAATTATCACCGGCGGTGCTTCAGGCGACTGGTATCAGGCCAAAGAATTGGGCCTCGATGCCTATCTCACCGGAGAATTAAGTGAATATGACTGGCACGACGGGCGAGAAGCGGGAATTCACGTTTTTGCTGGTGGACATCACGCCACAGAGAAATTTGGCATTCAACTTTTAATGGAAAAAATCGCCAAAACTTTTCCGGTAGAAACTAGCTTTTTTGACTCGAAAAATCCCGCCTAATTCTTTTTCTTACTGGGATTTTTAAGTAAATTTTCACAGAGAAAATTCCTTACCCCAATAACACTTTGAGAGTAGGAGCGACCCTCTAAATAGGCCAAGGAAATGGTGTTCGTGAGCGGCTTACCTCCGCCTTTAAAAATGGTTAACTTGTGTCCCTCTTTTTCTAAGCGCTCAACCACGTGAAAAGGAAGAATCCCCACCCCGAGACCTTCTGATATCACTCGGGACATCCCTTGCACGTCCATAAGGGAGGCGCGAACCTTAAGCGCCACATCTTGTCCCAGATGGTGGCGCAGCCAGGTTTTTAGAACCGGGGCACCCTCGACATAATCAACAAATTCAAGCGCCTCATAAAATTTTGCGCGATTTGGGTAATGGCCCCGTTCCTTAGGAAGTTCCAGTCCCAATTTATCTAGAATTTTAGGGATGGAGCGAGCATAACCTTCCGAGCAACATAAAACTAAAACCTCTTGCAAGATGGCCTCGGTTTTTATCTGTCGATCGACGTTGTATTCATCGACAAAAGCGAAATCCAATTCACCTTTCATTAAAAGCTGATTCATCTCCACGGCATGGCCATATTTAATATGAAAACTTAAATTTTCATGTTCAGCACCAAGCTTGGCCAACAAAGGAAGGACCATATTATTGCCGAACTCTAGTGGCAGCCCTACCGTGATTGGGCCAGAAAAAGCGCGCTCTTTTCCCGTCACTTCCAACAGCGTTTGTTCCAGCTCACCCATAATTTTTTTACTAACCTTATAGAGTTGGTGAGCTCGCTCGGTGGGAACAGGACGATGCTTGATGCGATCGAACAGGGACAGGCCCAAAAAATCTTCTAAATGCTTAATATTTTGGCTCACACCCGATTGGGTCATAAACAGTTGCCCTGCTGCCTTGGTCATATTTTGCGTTTCATAGACCTTTATAAAAATCTGCAGAAGGTTGAGATTGATATTGTTAATCATCATAAAAATTACTCTTTTTCAAAAGGTTAGGTCCTGAGTTCCTCCATATTATAAGTATTTCTTATGGTTTTGCATTACAAAAGATTATTTTAATTTATGGGTGATCTAGGCCATAAGCGTCATCATTAAACATTAAAACGCAACTGCGACTCAATTAAATAAGGATTTGGATATGAACCAGCAACTAACCATCAACGTAAACTGGAAAAAGAGTATGGCCCTTTTCTTAAACATCCTCATGCTCGCTATCCTCGTCGGCATGGCCCAAGTTAGTTTTGCTCAAGGTTTTCAAACTCAAATGGTTGAAGGCGAGCTTGTCGCATTAAAAATTAATGGAAAAGTGGTTGGACAAAAAATTAAAAGTATTCACGGAACTTTTGTTTTAGAAAATGAACAAAGTTTAAGTGCTGAAATTGAAAATGGTTGCACCCAAGGTGTGTTCGAGTTAACAGAGGCGCAAGGTTCGGCCACAAAATTTCAGTTGATCAACGTGATTCGCTGTGAACAAGCTGATGAAATTCAAACTAAAAATTTAGATAACAAAAATACCATCAATTCTGATGACCAGGGCCCTGTGTTTTGCCCGGCCATTTATAAACCTGTTTGTGGCATGATTGCTGGAGCAAGTGCCCCACGCACTTTCAGCAATTCATGTATGATGAATGCGGCCAAAGCAACTTACCTTTACAGCGGAACTTGTGAGCAAGGTGCAAAGACCCTGACACTTGGAAATGTACTCGGACGTCGTTAATCTACTCTTTTAACTTTAGAGAAAGCGTTAAAATAAAACTTGCGACTGGCTCAGTTTTAGATTCCTTCATACTGTAGGCCTTAATCTGAAGCGGGAGATTGACTCTTTCCTTGGTTCTTATGGCCTCATTCACCAAGTTCTTCACGTCACTACCTTGCTCGCAAATAAAATGGACATCACTGTGCGGCCGCTTATGAAAATCGGCGTGAAAATCCTTAAATACTAGAGCTATATTTTTTCCACTCTCCGTAATAAGTTTCATGGCAAGAAGCCCACCTGCACAATCCGCCCCCGCCGCCAAAACAGCAAAGTACATAGAGCCAAGGTGGTTCTTAGTGCGAAAATTAAGCGGAATCTTTACTTCAGTTCGCCTGTCATCCAATGAAATCACCGACGGTGAGCACATAAAAAGCATGGGGATCTTTAAGAAACCAAACGCGCGCAAATAAAATGTTTCTTTAACGGCCTTCGGCAAAGGTAAAGTCTCAGCAAACTTGGTTAACATTTTTGACATAATTTATAATCCTGTTAATTCTTGTATAAATTGGAAATCTCTTGATTACGCTTTAGTGCATTTAATTCCGCTTCTTTGAAAATTTGATCCAGCTTGTAGTCTGCTAAAACTTTTAACGCCTCTGCAGTCACCCCGCCTTTGCTTGTCACTTCACTTCGAAGCTGTTCAGCACTTTTGCCAGATAACTTTAAAAGCATCGAGCTCCCCAGAAAAGTTTGAGTCAATAAATCCTGGGCCTGTTTTGCATCCAGACCGACTAAAATCATCTGCGCCTGCAGCAGACGGACAAATTCAAAAACCAAGGCCGGCATACAGCCTGTAAAAAAAGTCAGCTGGTCAATCATGGTTTCTTCTTTGACTGGGTAATTTAACGAAAAGTGGTCAAGCAACGCTTGAACTTGCACTTTTTCTGGAAGGCCAATCCCTTGCCCGAAATAAATCAAATTGGCGCCAAATCCAACACTATTAGGTGTATTCGGCATAATGCGAATGACTTTTCCTTTCGAGACACCAAGCTTTTTGCTAATCACGTCGGTAGAAAGCGCCGCCATCATACTAAATATTATTTCGTCGCCCTTCAGATTTGGTGCTAGTTCCTGGGCCAGTTCATTAAATTGCTGAGGTTTGCAGCCCAGCATGATCATATTGAAATGATCTTGCTGCAAATCTTTAAGGTCAGTCAGATGTTCTCCACTATATTTCTTGGCAGCTTCCATGGCCTTGGTCTGACTGGGATTAAAAAAATAAAATTTCAAACGAGGGACATTTTTTCCCTCTAAAATTCCGCCACCATTGGCGCGAGAAAATCCCTCCACCAATGCCTGGGCCATATTTCCAACACCCAAAACGGCGACTTTCCACAATTCACGACTATTGTCTTTCTCAGTCATGCAAATTTCTCCCAATGAAAAATGGAAACGAGTCCACTAGTCCTCTAGATTAAGAGGAGCTCCATGCCTCATGGTATTAATGGCCAGCGAACGCACCAAGGTGAATTCTTCCAAGAATCGTTGATAATCATCGACCGATGGGCCATCAAATGGTGAAAGCAGTTTTTTGGTTCCAAGATTGGTGTTTTGGCATAGGGCCTTCCATACAGTAGTTACTCTATCCAAATCACCATCAATAACGACAACTTCAACTTCCTTCAATTGGGCCAATTCCACTAAATCTTTTTCGCTAGCAATATCGACTACAAAGTTTTCGTTGGAGCCACCACCTGTTAAAAAACGGTGGTGTAATAAATTCCAAAACTTCAATGCTTCACTATTGCGACAAAGGACTGTAACTCCTGCTCCCATGGCCAGAGCACCAAGAACTTCCATCAGAGTCGAAAAATGGGCGCGCTTTTCATAGGCCGCGACCAAAACCCTTCCACTTCCAAGATTAAAATTATTCAGAGAAAGCTGACCTGGAATCACGTGATTTTTGATACCTTTAAAATAAAAATCTGAAGCATGGTCGTTTAAATATTTTTTAAATTTGGTCAAATGGTGTTTATTTTCACCATATATTCCTTGGTAGAAATATTCATAGTGATTAATGATTTCTTCTACCGTTTTTACAATCCGAGGCAGACGACGTCTAAAGGACATTTGACTTGGTCGCGCCAGATGGTGAGTCTTATGTCCAAAATTTTCATCCGCTGGAGTTCTTACGGCCAATTCCTCTAAAAGCGGATTATTCACCGGATACAAGTGAAAGCGGTCGAGATATTGACTGCCACCGGCCTTAGGTCCTGTACCAGACAATTTAAAACCACCGAAAGGCTCAATCCCGACTCGCGCACCAGTAATTCCCCTATTCACATACAGGTTTCCTGCTTCAAGGGATTCAAGGCAGTGGTCAATATCATCTTGGCTCTGACAGAAAATACCACCGGTAAGTGCATAGTCTGTCGAATTAAATAGTTTTATCGCTTCGTCTAAATCACGGAAGGGCAACACATGAAGAACAGGTGCAAACAATTCTCTGCGCGAAAAACTTTGCACATCTTTTAATGCATCTTTTGGCAATTCAATCACCACAGGACCGACGCAAAAGCCTGGCAAATTTTCATGGCACCTATTTACCCAAACTTTTCCACCGCGCATTTTGGCTTCTTCAGCAGCTTCTTCAACTTGCCGCCGAACTCTTTTTTGATCCTCAGCTGTAATAAGTGGATTGATAAAAGTCGAAAAATCAAAAGCCGCTCCGACTTGAATGGTGGCACAGGCTTCCCTTAATCTTTCCAGCAATTTGTCTTTTAAAGTTTCGTGCACAAGCACCCTTGAAAGGGCCGAGCATTTCTGTCCCGCATGGCCAAAGGCCGATTGTAAAATTCCGCTCACCGTTTCATCTAACTCCGCATTGGGAGTTACGATTACCGCATTTTTTCCACCCATTTCAGTGATGACTTTTACAGGATAGGTAAGCTTGCTCACACTTGAATGATAAAGGCGATGACCGACTTTCCGCCCAATCATCGTTCCGACACTCATGGAACCTGTAAACACATAGGCCGCAATTTTAAAACTTTCAACCAGGGCAGCGCCGACCACTTCCCCTTGACCAGGAAGATGAATTAAAACTTCTTTTGGCACACCTGCGGTGTGAAGAAGATCGACCAGAACCTGGGCAATTAACGGCGTCTGTTCGGCAGACTTAAGAATCACAGGACATCCAGTGACAAGAGCAGATGTCACCATTCCTGCAGGAATGGCCAATGGAAAGTTCCAAGGACTGATAACGGCCGCTGGACCGCGCGCCCAAAGCTCTCCGCGCTCTTTGGCCAGACGGACTTCTTCCCTCGCGTAGAAATTAAGAAAATCCACCGCTTCATCCACATCGCCGTAGGCCTCTTTCAATGATTTTCCGGCCTCATACATGATCAGAGCGGAAAGATCACTTCTTCTTGATAACATCATTACCGCTGTTCGAAGAAGCACAGAGGCCCTAGTCAAAGCACCAGATTTTAGCCAGTGTGAAGAATCCTCATTAAAACTTTTTTCCACATGGGCCAAGGCCCGCTCAGCATCGCCCACATTGGCAAACTTAAGGCGCCCGACAATAAGAGTTGGATCGGAGCTCGAAATAATCGAAACATCTTCACCAGTGAGACCAAAAGCATTTTGATAATTTTGCCCCAGCTCATTCTTTTTAAATGCAGTTAAGGCGCGAGAAATTTCTTCGCGTTGCTCAGGAATATAAGGGCGAAAAGGAGTGGCCCCAAGAAAATCCTCAGTTAAGGCCGCTTCGGTCAAATCTCGCTCAATGTCACCTTGCTTTATTTTTGTAGTTAGCAATTCATCAGGTCGCGCCAGAGAAGATTTCTTTTTATGTGAACGCATGATCGTGAGCACACCTACTTGCGAGGAGTTCTCCATAATCCTACGAACGAGGTATCCCATTCCTACGAGCAAATTGCCAATTGGAACATAGTTACGAACAACCCACCCCATTTTTGCCATGGCCACAGAGAGAGCCTCGTAAGTCATGTGTAGACATTGATGCTCGATCGGCGGAAGGTGGGCAAATGTTTTTTCGCGCAATTCTTCAGCAAAGCAGTGATCGGCAAAGTTATGTCCTGCCAAACAAAGTTGGACATGGGGATATTGAGCAAACATGCGATAAATGAGAGAGCGGAAATTGAGATCCGTTTCCTCTTTGTTCAAAAATTCTGGTGGATGGTAGTTATGCGCTCTTCCCTCTACCGTTTCTGCATCCCAATAAGCGCCCTTCACCAATCGAATTGGCATAGTTAATTTGCGCGTTTGGGCCAGACGAATAATATCTTCCAAATGAGCAGCAGCATCCCGCAAATAGGCCTGTAGAACTATTCCGGTTTCTTGGAAATTTGCCAACTCAGTAGTTTCTAGCAAAACTTTTCTATAAATATCAAAAACCAAATCGCGATAGTGATAATGTTCAGCATCGATATTGATAAATACTTTTTTATTTTTGGCCGCAATTAAAATCTCTTTCAACCTTGGGGCCACTTGTTGATAGGTAAATTCAAAGGCTTCAGGCTTAAATTGAGCAGAGAGAGCACTCACCTTGATCGAAACGTGGGCCTTGTTGATGCCCGCAAAATTCTTCTCACCCGGTTCCACATAAAGTGAAAAGCCGTTGATAAGTTTAATGACTTGTTGCTTATAATTTTCGGCTTCTTTGTCTGAAACAACCAGCTCACCCAATTGGTCGAGAGTCACTTGGCGATGGGTTTTAAAAACTGCTCTAAAATTAGAAGCTGCTTTTTCGATTGATTCGCCGGCGATAAAACGTTTCGCCATAAACTTAACGGCCGTGCGCACGCCAAAGGCCAATAACCCTGCAGGAATCTTGCTGGCCACTCTGTCAAAAATCCACAAGATTTTAAATAGCCAATCGGGAAGAGCGCGCTCTTGACCAATTTTAAAATTTCTTTTGGCACTTTCCGAGTCTTCGAGCAAGCGTCGTAAAGACTCTAGCAAAATTCTTTTAACCTCAGTGCCTTTTTTGTCGTGATCGAGTCCAGGCAAAATCGCGAGGAATTTAAGTAGGTGCAAACGAAGTAACAAATATTGTGCGGTTAAACCGAGAGCAAAATCCGAAATCTTTTCAAAGAAAGAAGGATTATACTCATTGAGGTGAACCAACAGCGCATTTATTTTTTTCTCTGATTGTTGGCAAATGTCCAAATAGTCTTTATTGGTTTCAGCATCAAGTAAGTTTTTTAAATGGTAGCGCTGGCAAGCAATCTCATAAGCCGTTGGCGAGTCTCCAAGATTAATCGCCAAGCATCTTTCAACGTATAATTTAAATTGTTGAAAAGAACCTTTCCAAGCATTGGGAAGGTGAAAGGGATTGAGATTGTGGAGCAAAAATAATTCGCGATTCATCCTCGCAGTATAAACATTGACTTCTTTCTTGAGTGGAAAAAAGGCAACCAAATACGGTGTTCCCATGAGATCAAGCTGGGTGCGAAATTCTTTTTTTGGCCCAATAAAAGGAATAAGTGAGCGAACCAATTCTTGTTTAATTTGACTATCATTGCTCTTTAAAATTTGGTGCAAACTCACCATATCTTCTTGGCATGTGACATTCCACGTTCCGCTACTGCCAAAATTTAAGGCGTAGGTAGAAAGATTGGGAATCAAGGCCTCTTTATAATTTGTGGCATGCTGACTTTTCTCCATGTCCTGTTGAAAGGTGGGAGATCCATACAATGCTGAACTGGCCTTATGTTGACCATTTAAACTACCAGAAGAACTATATCCCAAACTCATGGCGAACCCCTCAAATGCGATTTTCTCGACCTAGGATTTTTAATAATGAAAATTAATTGAGGCTTATACCAAAATCAGCACTCTTTGGGCAGTGTTTCTTATGTGCTTCTAGGTGGTAAATATGGGTGAATTTGGGTGGTTGAGCTTAGACTTCGATACCGTAGAGCCTATCACCAGCGTCGCCGATGCCGGGAACCAGATAGCCCTTCGCGTCAAGCTGCTCTTCTACGCCTAAGCAATAAATCTCCACGTTAGGAAATTCAGCATTAATTTTTTCAACCGCCATGCGTGCCATGAGAAGCGAGACAATTTTTACCCTACCGACATTGTATTGCTCCAGGCGCTCCAAGGCCGACAGCATGGTGTCCCCTGTGGCCACCAGCGCATCCGTGAGGATTACCGGCCTACCTTCAGTCACTTTGGGCATGCGAAAATAATATTCAACCGTCGTGTTAATAAATTTGTCGCGATAGATGCCAATATGGCCAGCACTGGCAAAGGGAAGAGTTGAAAGCATCCCCTCTAATAAAGCAATTCCAGCTCGCATAATGGCCACGACAATGGGTTTTTCATCAGGAATAGTAACGACAGCAGTGCCTTTAGGAGTTTCAACTCTGGCCGTCGTGGTTTTAAGATCGCGGGTTGCCTCATAGGCCATCAATCGAGCTGTTTCAAAAATGAGGCGGCGAAACTCTGGGCCTGCGGTATTGCGATCGCGCAATCGTGCCATGGTATGTCCCAGCAGTGGATGGTTTAATATCGTTACATTTTTCATAGGAAAACTCCTTTTTTCTTTTACTAATTTTAAAAAACGGTCCCATCACTCACGATGGATAGCGGTGGTCCACCATCACTTCGCAAACTCTTGGCCACCCGTCGGCCTGCGGCCCAAGTGCCCCCTTCCAATATTCTCCCGAGGGGCAATTCCTCCTCACTTTTACCAAGCTTAAGGCGAATTTTTTCCGCCAATTGATCTAACAAAATAATTGTCAGCGCACGCCACTCTATAACCAGCTTGGAATCAGCGGTGTGCGCCTGAGATTTCAATGCCGGATTTCTCAATTCTAAAATACCGAGATCAAGGAACAGACCTCCATTCCGATATTCTGGCAGTCCAGTAAGCATTCCTGGAGCAACCACTTCCCAACCTTGCATTTCAATAATTTCAATCAAAGAAAAAGTCAGCCACTGCGTAAGTTTATGAAATGGAACGAGGTTTTCCTTCCAATCAGCTGACTGACCTAAAGAATAAATCCAGCAATCACCCAAGCCTCGCTGGTCGATAGTGAGGCGCGAAGGCCAGAGATCATTAAATTGCTCTAGGATAGTTTGCATAATGGCAGATGCCGGTAGCTGAGTCTTGCCTCCAACTAATGTGGTCTTTTGTTTTAGAAGAGCAAAAAGGCCTGAGGGTCTAGATTGACCTAAGAGGGATTTTTTTGCCACCAATAATTGGCCCAAATTTTTAAGCAATTGGAGACGTCCTTCCAATCCAACCAAGGGATTTTGCGCGCTCACTTGAAATCCTTTGGCCAATTGATCAACAGTGAGCTGAATCAATTTTTCGCCATCCACTCGGTAAGGATTTTTGCTATCACTCGAAAACAATCCCTGACAAAACATCACGTAGGACGCGACTGCAAGACCTTCAGATTTATTTGTTTCGATGATTTTCCCATCGACTGTTTCTCGGTATGTTTCTCGGTACGTCCACACCATCCCAGCTCCGGCATCGAGCAATACGGAAACAAAAGTTAAATCTAAAAAGGCGCGCCCAATTTCCATTTTATCATCTGGCCCGTAGATTTTTTTTAAGGCCGTTGTTAATGCTCCCGGTCTGTCTATTTTGGCCGCTCGGAAATGGCCCATCCGCCCGTGGTAAGGTATCTGGCCATTCGGATACTGTTCTTTTGTTACTTGAAGAACCAAATCCGTCGCCTGCCCCAATTTATCTAAATGAATAGAAAAATGAGTTCCGCCTTGGAAGGCCAAATCGTAAATTTTCTTGGCCTGCTTGCGCACAGTGGCCGGAGAAAAAATCCAATCCCAATCGACTGGTGATAATTTTTTAGGCATTTCAAAGTTGCTATTTTTCATACTTTTACTCGCTTAACTTTCGTCCCTTTACTTTTTCAAGTTCGTCCCCTTTTTTAGCATCTTGAACAGTAAAGTAGCCTGCGGCCTTTTTCGCCTCCATTTCAACCTGTGCATCCTTTGGAATCAAATCATCAGGGATGGAAATCCTATTGATGACTTTTATTCCCGCGCCCACAATGGCGTCATATTTCATGTTACTCATGGAGTGGAGGTTGTGAATGCACTTGATGCCAAAGTAATTGAGAACATCAGGCATGAATTCTTGGAAGCGAGCATCCTGCACACCGGCCACACATTCTGTGCGATAAAAATAGGTGGCAGCCGAGTCTCCTCCGGCCTGGCGCTTTCGAGCGTTATAAACTAAAAATTTTGTGACTTCACCTAAGGCGCGCCCTTCTTTGCGGTAATAGGCAATAATTCCAACTCCGCCTTCTTGAGCTGTTCTTGCAGCACTCTCAATTCCATGGATTAGATATGGCCGGCAAGTGCAGATATCGCTACCAAATACGTCTGAACCATTGCACTCGTCGTGGACCCTACAGGTTAATTCAACTTCTGGATTGGCCAAATCAGCTGGATTGCCAAAAATATAAACAGTGGTGCTCCCGATGGGTGGTAAAAATACTTTTAAGTCTGGCCTGGTTACTAACTCTGGAAACATACCACCAGTTTCAACAAATAAAATTCGGCGCAATTCACCTTCTTCCGTTCCAATTCTTCTCGCCATCCCCGGCAAATACCACACAGGCTCAATAGCGACTTTCGTCACTTTTATGTCATTGTTTGGTAGGACAATTTTTCCATCTGCCTTCAATTTTCCAAGGCGAATATTTTCGGTAATTTCAGGAATTTGTAAGTGGGCCTGAGTAATCGCAATGGTAGGACGAATGTCGTAACCCTTTTCCAACATGCCATGAAATACTTGGTGGACGTGGGCCCCCCAAGGATCGAGGGAAACGATTTTGTCCTTTTCAAACCAACTATCGTAGGGCCCCAAAAAGGTGGTGGGATCAGTCAAGGCCAAGTCTGGTTTGTGATCCTTTGGATAAGCCCCTTTGGCAATCGCGAGAGCGCGATAAATTGTATAACTTCCGCTATGGGTCCCAATCGCATTTCGGTGTTTTTTATTGCTAATACTTGCAATGACGGGACCGCGTGCCACAGGATCCTTTTCCCCCCAATTTATTGTCGGCACATCCTTGTAGACGTGTTCTGAATGTGAGGTCAAAACAACGTGGGAAGCACGCGCCAACTTGAAATTGGGGCTTGCTCCAGCCGTTTCAGAAGATTTATTGCTAGAATTGTTTGGGGCCATAACTTTCCTTTTATTAATGCTTAAAAATACCGGCGATTCTGGGCCCTTACCCTCATCGAAATGCCGTCAATTTTTAGGGAATGAAAAGCTTAAGTGTCCCTGCTATTGATGTGAAGACTCATTGGGTCATCCATCTGCCTGAAATCGTGTCTCCCTTTGACGGGAAAAATTGGGCCAGGTAGAATAAAGGCGGATTGTTTTGATAAACTCCAGAATGGATCGCTGAAGGATGGGATACCAAAAGGCCATGGAAAAGGCACTGCAAAACCCCACAATAAAAAACCCCTATAGGAAGATTTCTTCTGCCTTTTTATTCCTGCATATTTTTTTGCTGTGTTTTATTTATGGAAGCCTCCCTTCCGCCCATGCAGCGATTTACAATGTGAAGGACCTCGAAGCCCTAGAGCGGTCGGGGCAAGTAAGGGAATATCTAGACCACGCTTTTGATATTCGCCCCTCGGAACGCGACCAACATTGGCAAGAAATGCTCTCTAATATGGCGAAAAAATATGTCACAAATAGTCAAAAGGACAATGAATTCAGTGAAAGACATTTTCAATATATTGAAGGAATGGCCGGCTGGCAGGGACTCAAAGATGACGAGATTTTTCAATTAACCCGCTATGAATATGCCTTGGCCTATTTAAAAAATTGCTTTAATGAAATGGAAAAAAGAAAGACGCCTGATCTGGCCAATCAAAATTGCAAAAAAGAATTAAATAAATTCTGGTCCAACATTGTGGATAAAACAAAGGCCCATCAAATTGGCATATCACTGCATTCTCTGGCCTTGGAGTGGGAAGAAAAAATCCCTACCGTACAATTTAGTCCGCAGGAAAAATGGTCCTATCTGGCCCCAGGTGTTCAAAGTCCGATTGGCGAGATCTATTGCTCCAAGCACCACGTCCAACGGGGCATCCTTGAAAAACTTGATGATATTCTATTACAAGAAACTGAAGATGCTGATGCTCGTGTTGCCATCAAAATGGCCATTTCTCAAGACTGTCGCAAAGTCATAATTCCAAAGCTTGTTGAATTTTTACGGCGACCGTTTCTATCCGCTAGCGAAGCCACCCAATTTGAAACGGCACTCAAAACTCTAAAACTGTTAGGCCAGCTTCCCAAAGACCAACTCGATCTTCTCTATACCCTTTATATTTTAAAGGGCCCTACCGCTGGGGAAATCTTTAATTTGGCCTGGAATACAGTGCTTGGACTTGGACAATCTTTTCCGCGCCGAACCAAAGTCATTGAGCAGCTAAAGCAATACGACCCTCTACCCGATCGCGCCTTTTTAGGTGGCGATCCCCGCAGGGCCAAAGTTTTAATTGAGCTATTACATAAAAATTTGCCGGAATATATCGATTACTATGCAAAGACCTGCTTAAATTATTTGGCCGGACGAGGCAGCTTTCCCAATGGCAATCCCACGATGGCATGCCACGATTTTTTTAATGTTTTTGGCAAATTAAAAAATACCAACCCAAATTTGATGGACCAATACAACAAACTCCGAAAAATCTAATATCCCTTGAGACGAGAAAGGGGCCTAAGGATATTTTATGGCACAAATGCACTTTAAATCTGCCACAAATGAGAATTCTTCCAATAGTGAAGATCCATGGAAATCCATTTGGCCACTATCCTATCAACAAACCCTCAAACTCGATAATGGACGAATTATTACGGTCACAAGATCCATCCCTGGGCCTACCGATACCGGCCCTTTTAATATGTCCCCTCTTTCTAAACCTCTTTACTTAAAGGCCACCATGGCCTTGGAAAGTGGTAACGAAATCTCCCCAATTCAAGACAGCAATCGAATCGTTACCGTTGCTGAATGCATGCTCTCAAGTCTCCCAATTAATACCCCCGATTCGTCCAATCCACCCATCATGGAATTTGCTCTCACGACCAAAGACACTTTTAGGGGACAGGGGATTTGCCGTAAATTATTTATGGGCCTAACGGCAGTGGCGCGAACAAAAGGAATTCAGTGCCTGCAACACATCCCCATCCCGCTTCCACCTGCCAATGTGTTAGAAAAATGGCAAAAATTGCGTTGGCTTACACTTGAAAACCTACCTGGCAACAAAGTAAAGTTGCAGGTCAATCTCAATTTTCGGTGGTAATAGACGTTTTATGGGCCTGCCTTCATTTGTTGATTTATCAAAAGAACTACCCCAATTTCACTATGATCTAAAATACCAAGGCCGCGACAATTTCACCGGGTCGCCAGTGCCCGGCTATAAAAATTTAAATCCATTGGCCCATCCAAAACTTTTTAAAGCTCTTGTTAAAGTTCCACCCTTATTAAAACAATTCGACCGTCCTGGTGCCGTAACCAAACTCGTGGTTTTTGACGTCTACCGTCCGCTTGAAGCCGTCCAATATTTTTATCGCTGGTGTATTGAAAGGAGCGAGGAGCTCCCAGATGAAAAGGCCCTAAAACAGCGTTTTTTCCCCAATTATGAACGGCAAAATCTCTTTAAAGAGGGGTTTTTATCTGAAACCTCATCTCACACTAAGGGTACGGCCATTGACCTAAATTTGGCCCAATTTACCCATGCAAATGGCGAAATGAGCTTGTGGGACATGGGTACAGAGTTTGATTTCTTTGATCGCCGATCTTTTACCAACGACCAATCCATTTCGGCCCAGGCCAAACAAAATCGCCAATTACTAGTTCAGATCTTAAGTGAGTGTGGTCTAAGGAATTATTCAAAAGAGTGGTGGCACTTTTCAGTGCCGTTGTAGTCAGGAAAGACGAAAGCTGCCAAGACGACGTACAGTCCATCTGACGTACAGGATGTACTAATGCTGACATGAGCAGGAGCGATTGTCGGCCAGATACATAAAAAAAGGGCCCCTTTCGAGGCCCTTCCTTATTTTAACTAATTTAAATTAGCTAATTAGCTAAGGTGTTTTCCAACTAAGCTAGCAAGTTCGAACATAGTAACTTCTTTCTTGCCAAATACAGCGTGTAGCTTGTCGTCAGCAAGAATGTTTCTTTTGTTGTTTGGGTTTTGAAGGTTGTGCTTGCGGATATAATCCCAAATTTTCTTCACAACTTCAGTGCGTGGCATAGAACCGCTGCCAACTACTGCAGCTAGAGCAGCAGAAGGAGTCAATGGTTTCATGAAAGCAGCGTTTGGCTTGCGAGTAGATTTTTTCTTCGCAGGCTTAGCAGCCTTAGCAGCTTTTTTAGGAGCAGCTTTCTTTGCTTTCGCTACAACTTTCTTTGTAGCTTTTTTTGCTGTTGCTTTTTTTGCAGTTGCTTTTTTAGGAGCAGCTTTCTTCGTAGCTTTCTTCTTTGCCATAATTCCTCCAGTTAGTGTTACGAGTTTTTTTACTCTTAGTTATTTTAGTCTTCCTATGGCCAGTGCATTTATTATGAACAAAAATTCTTTCCTATGTCTATAGCAGAGATTGATTCTCACTGCAAATTTTTACTTTTTTTCCTCTTTAACCGACTTTAGCCACTCTACAACCTGCCCTTTATCTCCTAGACGACGGTGGGTTTTCTTATATCCGTGGCTTTCATTGAGGGAATACATACGGAAATTATCGATCCGACAATAGTGGAGAATGGATCGGGTATGCTTCTTTTTAGCTGTATCTTCGATGAAATTCTTGATCATATGGGAGAAACCACTGCCCTGATAGTTCATTTTAATGGCCGTATTCTTGGATAAAAGCTTATCCCCTTCCTTTTTAAGAAAGACTGCTGCAATAGTCTCTTTTCCAAGATTTACTGAGTAAAGCTCCCAGCCGTCCTTAACTTCATTTTGGATATCATCCAAGGTCCAGTTAAAATCAGGGGTGTCCGAAAATGCATCGATATTATACTCATAAATCTTCTTGAAATCGTCGTTTCCCTTGGCCAAGACAAAGGTCAATTCCGCCATTTCTGGAGGTGTGTCCTTTGCAACCTTGCTACTTTTCTTGCTTCCCTGAGCTGCCATAAGTCCTCCTACCAAGTGACAAACAATGACCACGCCCCCATTCATTGGGGGTATTGGTCAAAAATTACTTCGTTTTAAGTTGAGAAAGGTATCCAGCAACATCCTGCATTTCCTTCTCTGATAGACCTTGAATAAAAGGATACATGGCAGGATTTGAGCGTTGTTTTGATTTGAAGTTTTTTAATTGGGTGACAATATACCAGTCGTGCTGACCAGCAATTCGAGGTGCCTCTTTTTCCACCAACCCCAATCCATTCTCACCGTGGCATTGAACACAGGTCGCATAAATCTTTTTTCCAGCTTCTAAGTCCTGGGCCATAAGAGGAAAAGGAATAAGGGATATTATCGATAAGGCAAGCGCGAGATTCTTAACTTGTTTCTTCAAGGTGAAATTCCCAGTTAAATAAGTTGATTATAACTTTGAGGATTGTATTGGATGGCCCTCAAAGAATAAAGGAAATCTTAACGAAGGAAGAGACATTTATGCAATATTTTATTGGGCAATAATCGTGATAGGTCGATCAGATTCCCACTCCTGTTGCCATTCCTCTTCTAGTAACTTTCTTGAACCTTCAAGCCTAAATGGACAGACGGTACACTGGCCCTTCCAACTCAGCACAACCTGATGGGGTAAAACATCGTAAACCGCCAGGTCACCGCCATCTAAATTAATAATTGGCCTAATTCGTTCTTGTAAAAAAGATTCAACCCATTTCACACGCTCAATCATTCCCATGGAAAGCCACTTATCTTCGCGAAGCCGGGTGCGATTTACTTTGCTAGGAATAGACAAATGATGCAACCAAAAGATGTCAAGACTTTGACGAATTTGCTGCCAAATTTCTTCAAGAGCGTCCAATTCTTCTTTTTTCCAAAGGGGGACTGCAGGATCTTGGCGTAGAAAGTTTTCGACCTCCCGCAGAGTTAAGGTTGCCAACCGGTAGCGGTTTTTCCCTGATATAAGCTGGCAAACGGCTTCTAAAAGTGGGTGTATCAAATCCCCATTTGGTCCCTGGGCCATATCCCGTTCTGGTCTAGAAATGAGCTTGGAAGAGGGAGACAAAGAAGGCAACAGAGAAGGCAACAGAGAAGGCGACAAAGAAGGCCACGAAGAAGGCCATTCAGGAGAAAAGTCATAGGCCATTTTTCCAATGAGATTTTTTTCAAAATTTACAGACCAAATAATGGCACCATTTAACAATGGAACAGCGCCGGGACCACCTTTTTGGGGGATCAATAGAGGTGCGGTTGTCATTATGCCTTCTTTCGCTTCGCGTACCAGAGAATCGAAGGTTGAAAATAATTCGACTGCTCTAAATTTTGATGGCCCAACCATTTTTCTTACCCGGTTTTCCTTACCCGCACTTGCCTTTTCAGGGGAAATTTTTGTTTAAAGAAAAGACAGTTTACCTTAGACTGGCCTTGTAGCCTAGACCCATTCATAATGATTCTCATAGTGATGATATGAAAAAACAAACCTCCGCAGACCATTCTCTTGAAAAGGGTGAAATCTTAAACCGAAGTTGGGTAATAGATTTTATCCGCGCATTGGCCATCATATTAATGGTTTTTTTTCATACCTCCTATGATTTAAATTTGTTCCGCCTCATTTCAATCGAGTCATTAAATTCAGGCTTTTGGTGGTTTTTACCGCGGTTAATCGTTTTTTTATTTTTATTAGCAGTGGCCATGTCGAGCCGAGAAGTTAATCAACATGGAATTCGATGGAGAACTCAGCTAAAAAGACTTGCCAAAATTGTCTTGGGTGCAGCCGCAGTGAGTACCGCAACTTATTACCTTTTTCCTGGGCGATGGATTTACTTTGGCACTCTCCACTGTATCGCCCTTATTTCAATTGCCGTGCTCCCCTTTCTTCGCTTTCCAACCACCGCCGGGATAGTCGGTTTGCTTATTCTCATTTCAAAGTGGGGCTTTAACATCGGTCCTCGGTGGTTTACCCTGCCCCATCAATCGCTCGATTATATTCCATTTTACCCATGGGTTGGGGTCGCAGGCCTTGGCCTATGGCTTCATCACCTTGGTTTGGCCCACTGGCCAGTCGAAAAAAAACTCATGGAATTGGCTTCGCCTAAAAATCAACACTTCATCCAGCAAGCCGGAACCCTTATGCGCTTCATGGGGAAGCATTCTTTGGTCATTTACTTATTGCATCAACCAATTATTTATGGACTTCTTTTAGCACTCGCAAAAATTATCCACTAAATAACTAGTTTTGGTTTAGATCCTTCACAAGTTTCCTCTGAAATTCCCATTTTTTGATTGTTGGCTTCTGTCTCTCCATGATAAAAATTCAATCCAATTAGCCGCGAGAAACTTGATGACAATACCTTCGACAAAAGATGCCAATTTGCAAAAAAATCATGAATTATCTGATGGCCCTAAAATTTCTCAGTGGGGTGATTTTGCTAATTGGGAAAAACAACTCGGTGGACTCAAAATCGCTGTTATAGTGATCGGATTCTTCGTCCTTTTTATGATTCTAGGGACGGTCATTGAAAGTTATCAAGGGACTGAATTTGCCAATCGAATCGTTTACAAACGTTGGTATTTCATTCTCGTTCAGTTCTTAATGTTCCTTAGCGTTATTTATGCCATGTTTTTGCGCCTACCATTTAAAAAAAGATTAGCTGGCTTTTACGTCGTTCACATTGGCCTCATTTTGGTAGGAATAGGTAGTGTATTTACTTACATTGCAGGGATAGATGGACAAATTACCTTATTACCGAATACACCTGCACGCGAAGTTGTTTTGTCCGATGATATCGCGATCATCACTTACCCCCAATCAAATGAAAGCGTCCTTTATCGACTCCCTTACAAGACTGGTGAAATATCGATCAATGAAAGCTTTAGAGATGTGACCCTTAAAAATTTTCTCCCCTTTGCAGAAAAGGTGCTCACATGGAGGGCCCCGCAAATGGCCACTGAAACCAATTCTCCTAGCTCCTTCTATAAATTGAGCAATCCTAACGTTAGCCAAGATTTACTTTTTTCTTTGCACCCTGAAGCCTCTGATTTGCCCACCACTCAAAACCTAGGGCCATTAAGCGTTCATTATTTCCCTGAGGAGTTAGGTCCCTGCTTTAACAAAATTGGCGAAAGCAAGATATTGGTCTGGGATACTAAAGCAAAAATATGTTTTTCACCTGAAGAGCAGAAAATCAACATCCAAAAAACGAAAACAGGAAAGCGGTTCTTAGCGATCAAAAGAGGGCTTGAGTATCATTCCTTTTTCCCCGATTTTTCTCCCTTTCCGCTAGATAAAGATCTTAATTTTGCCAAAGACTCCCCTCTGCGTGCCATTTCCCTAAACCTTTTTGAAGGACAACGGCATCTGTTTCTTATGGGGCCGATCATGGCCTACTTCCATGATGGAGCTTGGTATTCTGAAAATCTCCAAAATGGTACTGGCAAGGCCGATTTGCCTTGGATGGGATTTGAACTAGAATTAATCAAACACTCCATTGATCTCATTCCGTTTTACCTTCCTCAATCAGTCACTCCGATTCAGCAAAATGGCTCACTCATAAAAGGTAACGAACGCGCTCTCTCATTTGAAGTTGCAGGCCAAACCTATTGGGCAACCCAAAACTCCCCAGTGAAATTAACTCTGAGCAATGGGCAAACTCTTGAAGTCCAACTCAACAAAGAAACTTTGCGCCTGCCTTATGAACTAGTTTTATCGCAATTTAAAATGGAGACTGATCCTGGCACCCAAACACCTGCTAGCTATGAAAGTTTCGTCAAACTGTTCGATGGTGAAACCATTGGAAACCATCACATCTTTATGAACAATCCGCTAAAATATGAAGGATTAACCTTCTATCAGGCCTCCTATTTTCCACTAGAGAATAATTCCGGACACGGCTCGGTCCTTTCAGTGAATATGGACCCAGGTCGTAGCACAAAATATGCCGGCTCCTTATTTGTCGTGCTCGGGGCCATCTGGCATTTTGGTTTTAAAAATAGAAAGTCATCTAAGAATAAAAACAAACAGGGAATTAAGGAAGAAGCGACATCCCCCGTTTAAAGTCCCATTTTTTTAAAAAAAGGTAGCTCTATGAGAAATATGTTTTTAATGATCACTCTTTGCATTTCATGGATTACTTCTCAGCCCCTTTTCGCCCAAGAAGAAACTCAAGGCCAAGAAGCAACCATGGCCAATGAATCCACCCCACCAACGCCAACTTGGAATGCGAACTCTTCCATCCTTGAAGTCTGTCAAAAAAATCTTGATCAACATCCCATTCAACAACAAGGTCGAGTGAAGCCGTTTTATGTTCATGCTTATGAAGTGTTACAAATCCTCACGGGGAAGGGCAAGCCTCTTTCCCTAGGTACCAGTGAAACTTATTGTCTTTTAAGTTTGTCCTTCCTCAACATTGGTACAATACCGAATTTGGATTTAAGAGTTGATCACATAAAAATTCAACAGCTATTGGCACTTCCTGAAGGCAAAAAAACAATTTCCTATAAGGAATCTCTCGCTTTCATGAAAGAATTGCGTATGGCCTGGGTTCAGGAAAAAGTTGAAAATCCCTATAAGAAAGCACTTTCCCAAATCATGAATCAAATTGGGCTTTATCAAAGTGTGGTTGAAGGCCTTGACTGGACCATTTCCCCCCTACCTCTTTTGGCAAGTGAACCAGATATTAATAAAGCAATGGAGAGACCATGGCCCTCCCTTAAAGATTTCCTTTCCATGAATAGTGACCTCACCCAATCTCCTCAAAATTTACATCAGGCCCTCGAACAGCTTTCTCTAGGCTACACAGAAAAGATGGGCGACAAACATATTCTTGAATTGAATTATAGCAAAGCGCGATTGCCAATTATCGTTATGGCGCTCACTGGCTTGGCACTTTTGGCCTTAACGTTAACTGACCGAGTATGGCCAGGGCTCACTCTTGCCGTGCTAACTCTGGTGGTGCAAACAACTCTCATTGCTTTGCGAGTGATTATTTCAGGACGGGCTCCCATCACCAACATGTATGAGACAGTTCTTTTTTCCGGCTACGCGGCCCTTATCATGGCATTAATCATCGGACACTTCCGGCAAGATAAAACATTTATCTTTGTTGGGCTTATGTATAATTTTCTCTGCTGTCTTATGCTCAACTTTGCCCACGGAATGGTGAGCGCCACAATTGGGCCTCTCGTACCAGTGTTGCGAGATAATTTTTGGCTATCAACCCACGTTACCAGCGTCATTATGTCGTATGGTGCATTCGCATTAAGCTGGATCTTGGCCAACATGATTTTATTTCAACACCGCCTAGGAAGAAGCGGAACGCAATCAAACATGGATAAAAATGATGCCGTTTATACCTGCTTAAAAGTTGGAGTTGTTCTTTTGGCCGGAGGAATTATCTTGGGCGGAGTATGGGCGGACTATTCATGGGGCCGTTTTTGGGGTTGGGATCCCAAAGAAACCTGGAGTCTCATTGCCCTGTGCATTTACATGATTATCCTCCATGGCAAATTCACTAACTGGATATCACCAGAGCGTTTTATTCCAGCTGTTTCGCTGGCATTTTCCTTTGTTATGATGGCCTGGTTTGGCGTCAATTATATTTTGGCAGCAGGACTTCACTCTTACGGCTTTAGCCAAGGTGGGGCGATCTTTTTAGGAACTTTTTTTACCGCTCAAATTTTATTTCTGCTGTGGTCTGGGCCAAGTTACCTCAAAAAAAAGGGAGCCTAAAAAGGCCCCCCTTTCCAATTCGTTTAATCTGTAAAAAAGCTATTCAATAGTTCCAGATTGAAATGGATTTACGTTTTGCCGAATCCACTGTCTGGCCTCAATCATTTTTCCTTGGGATTCAAAATATCCCACCAAGGCACCTTCAGTTAGCCTTTGAGATTCATACATGGATTTCATGTAGCTTGCAGCAAGGTCTTTAATAAATCCTGGAATCGATACAAAGCTCAATCCCAATTGACCAAGTTGTAGTAAAACACGTTGTCTCATTACCAGATTTGGACTCTCGTAATAATAGGCCACCGCTTGCCTAGAACTAAACATATCCTTCGTATCAAAAAGATTGATGATCACTTTTTTGCCTTTCATTGTGGCATCCTGAAATGCAAAGTTATGGCGAACTCCCAGAGACTCATAACTTGCTCTCTGATCTCGTAAACGATTATTGGCCATTCTTATGTATTGGAAGAAGCGATCTGTTCCATATTTGTTCCAATTTGCAACAGCGGCATCACTTTCGAAGAAGGCATACCAAGCAATGCGAGATTCATAGATACTGGACCAGATCATATTTGCTTCATCGTGGGTTAGGCCTAATTCTTCTTCTTTAAAATTTTCAAGGTAGTGAAGGAGCATGTTTTGATGAAAAGTTCGGCGCGTCCTAATCATCTTTTCCGCCTCAGACATAACAAAAAGTGCTGTATTCAATACTGGAATCTCACCAAGTTGAGACTTGGCCATATTCATAAACATTTTTGTAATTTCGTAAATAACTTGGCGAGTGTAGAAAAATTTTGGATCCTGAGGTTTGGCCAAGGTAATGATTCCAATCTTTGCTAGTTCTTCATTCACCCGTGCTTCGAATTTTTGCGTCAGTTCCAAAAATTGTGGGTGGTTAAATACTTTGTCCAAATCAATTTGCTGTAAGGAGAATAGAGACTCCTGCAAATAGTCTGGAGTCGTTTGATAAGTTTCTAAGAAAACACCATCTACCATTTTTTGGTAGCTCGTTTGCTCGAGAGAACTCATAAGGGCCTGTTCTCCAGCAATAAGATTTTTAAAATAACTTAGCAATGGTCGAATTTGAAATCCTGAAGCGAGTAAATTGTCTTTCACCTCAACCAATTTGCCTTCTTTTCGGACCAGGATAAAGCGCTTTTTGAAATTATCCAAAGTCATCCGCGCTGTTTTGGCTTCTTCTTCTAACCTTAGCTCTTGGTTTGAAGTGTCTGTAGAAGCAAAAGATGTCATTGAAGCCAGTAAGAAAAGGATCGCTATGGATCCAAAACGTGAAACGCTCATACCATTCCTCCTTGAATCGGTCTTTACGTAATTCCTAATGAATTATTTTCATTGTGCCAGAAGGTTGTGAGACAAAGGGGAAAGTAAGAAAATATTGGATGAATAACCTTATGCTAGCTGACGTTTTAGCTCGGATAATCCCTTTTCAGAGATTAAGCACTCCCAGGAATTGAATTATTTTTAGATAGCCTGGTGAGAATCTTAACAACAAGTAGGGCCATAAAAATTCCTAATATTAGTGAATATAAAAAATTTTTCATGCCCATTCCCCAATCATCATCATGCATTGAAATAAGGCCACAACCGCCAGGCGAACGATTGGGATATAAATAGGTTAAGGCGTCGTAATCATCTTGCGATAGCCTTTCCTGGACCTTTTCTCCAATAGCGTAGTACATCAACGCAATTTTATTTCCTGAATGGCCAATACCAAGGGCATGACCAATTTCATGTGCGAATACTGCTCTCAATTCGCTATCAGGTAATGAAGCAACCCTATTTTCACCGGATATCAATGCATCATTGATGAGTAGGGCCCCGACGATATCCCCGTTTGATTTTTGAGCAATACTACCAACTCCCAAAATTGAAGCATCGTCAAAAATTGAGGTATTCTGACTGCACCCCACGAGAATGGCCCCGTTTGGCGCTTTAGCAAGAGCTTGGCCCAAAGTATCATTGCTTGTGTCAACTGCTCCGTACACGCCATGAAGTTTTAATCTCATAGCAGAAGTTGGTACTTGATTCCAAAATTCTTGCAAGGCTTCCTCGACTAACCCATGTAGCCGAGCTGTGGTTAAAGAATTATTCACGCAAGAATTTTGGGCCACAAACACAGGAACCCGATTTGTATTAAACTTCAATCGACTAGGAACCAGAGTAAATCCAAAAACCATATCTGATTGAAATATAAAAATAAATAAAACCCAAAGTATCAATTTAAATTTATTTTTAACGAGGACTTTTATTGGGAAATTCAATTGCTCCTCCGAACTTTTAAAATGAATAATAATTTACAGATAAGGAATAACTTACTTCGCGCGATTGTTTGTCCAAGGTATTAAATACATAAGTTTCAAATTGCGCAGAATAATGGCGATTCAGACCATATTCAACTCCCAAATTTAAAGTGGTGTTATAGCTTGTTACTGTCTTGTCAGGCTTGGCAAAGGTAGTAGTTGAATTTCCATTGGGCATAGAAATTGTGCCTCCATCCCCTCCCACCTTGGTTAAAAAACTACCAAACCCATAACGAAGTAATAGACTACTATTAAAACTATAGGCAACATCCCACAAAATAAATACCGTCTTTTTCTTTGTCTCATCATACTTATCACCATGAAGCACAAGACCTATTTGAGGAGTAAAAAAATGGTCAAAAAACATGGGATAATTAGTATTGAGAGTCAACATAGGATGAAAGCTCGTGGTAGACCGACCTCCATCTTTCTCTTTTTGAACAGCTGGACCAAATGGAACATACCCACCCAACCCCACTAATGCCATTGATTCCTGAATCGTCACGAAAGCAAATATTAAGATGGGCGGAAGTCGGCGAAGAACTGCCCTTTTATACAGCGTAGACATTAATTAAACCTATTAACTTTTCTTTGAAGGATCTTCTTTTGGAGTATTCTGCACCTGATCTGGCGGGTTGTCATCTACTTGTGATTCGATTTCACCTGAATTAACTTTCTTCTCGTAAACTTGCTGGTTTAATTTTTCAAATTCTTCTTGTTCTTTTCTTCTTTGCTCATTAATTGGACCGAAGAAAACTTCATTAACGACCTGTCGCAATCTCTTTTTCTCGTTTTCACCAATTCCATGGATAAAACCGTAATAGGTTTTAGTTCCTCTGTTATCCACAAAAAGTTTTCCAGTATCTTTATCTGGTTGTATTGAAATAGACATATCCACTGGAGTTGAAACTCGATAACTTTTCGAAACTAAGTTCGCGGTCGTTTCAATAACACACTCCGACTCAGAAATTAGCGTAATGGAAGCCTGGTGGGTTAGGTAGGCCTGGCTAATTGGATTATCTTTTTTTATAAAATAGCGATGCTCTTTTAAATCTTCAATGGTGAGCCGTCCGTACTTTTGAATATTTTCTTTCTTTAAGGCCATTATTTTATTTTCCAAAATTTGATTGCTTTTGACCTCTTGCTTTTGTTCATACATATCGGCCATCTGCAAGACCAAGTCGAGGCTCGTAGGCTCTTTATTCGTGAGGATGAGTGAGTATTTAAAGCTATCCTGAAAAGATTTGGAAGTGTATTTTGTGCAGTTAAATATTACAATAAAGGGTGTATACTTCTCTCTTTTTTTAATTTCATTAAAAATATTTGTCAAATTAGTGAGAGATTGGTTTTCAAGCTCTTTGTGATATTGCTTTACTTCCTCGCTCATGGTGGGATCAGTATCTTTAAACTCTTCTAAGTGATAGGCTATCAAATTGGGATAGACAGTATCTAGTTCTGCTAGATCACTCGATATTACACTCTGGGCCCTTATGGCATAAGGATATTTATCCAGAGGTTTTTCTGCACTCTTCAAAATTGATAGAGTCCGATCAATAACGAGGATTTTTGTTTTCTTTTGTCCTTTCGCATCGATATTAGACTGCATCCATTGTTTAAATTTCTTTTTAACTTTTTGCATTTCCAATTCGTGGTTTTGCTTTGCAGCTTTAGCCTGCAGATCAGTTGATTTCAATTTATCAACTTGGCTGTCACCTGTAGTTGATTCATCTGATTTGAAGTCTTCTAGGAATTTAAAAGATAAATCGTAGGCATATTTGTAATCGTAATACAGATTGACAGTACTTTTCTTTTTAACAACCACCTTGCTGGTTGGAAGTAATGATTTATTGATGGAATGAAACAATTCAATCTCTTGCCCTTCTTCAAGATCAAAAAATGCTTCAATGTGAACAAAATCTGCTCCAATATAGCCTAAGCGACAATCATCATAAAGCTCGACATCTATTTTACATTTCGCTTTTGCAAAATTGGGTTTCAGCACTTGTTTTGGAAATGCAATTCTCATGGGGTCATAAATAACATCATGAAATTCAGGGCATTTGACATGAATGGCATGCAAATTGGCCAAAATACATTCTCTTAATAGGGACTTCGAATCCACCAGACCGACGACAGGAATTTGTTTCGTTTTATTATCTCTCGTTAGGTATTGAGCAAGCCGAAGATGAAAATCCATTTTCTGACTTAAGTCGATATAAATGATAACAGGCTCAATTTCATAGAGTTTTAGAAAGGCCTGTTGATGATCTTTAATCTCAAAGGCTTGATAAATAGATAAATACTTAAAGCCAAGCTGATCATAACTAGCACGGAATCTAGTTTGAATTTGACCCCAATAGCTTTGATCTTCACCAATAAAAATTACCACTTTGTCCTTTGACTTAGGCTTGGCGGTTTGATTTTGTGGTGACTTCCTCGAATCGGACATTTATTTTTCTCGTTAGTTATTTATATGCCAAAGTCGTCATAGCTTTGTTTAAAGGCCTCATCCAATTCCTTGGTAAAGTATTTACGAACAAAATATTGTCCGGAACGTACGGTATTAATAAAACCAAGTTGCTCCAACTTGTGGATTGATCCAGTAACTTCAGTCGGATCCATTTCTATTTTTTTTGCAAATTCCACAATTGAGACTAAAGGAGAAATCCCATAAATTTTGTGCAAATTTGGCCGACAATAAGTCATGCGATAAAGTCCCATCAAAACTAAAATTTCTGGTCGTCCGAGTTTAAAATCCACCAAAATTTTATCAAAAAAGATGTCTGGTATCTCGGACAAGGTTGGAAGAGCAACAGGGTCTTCCTGGGCAACGGTTGTTTCCTCACCTTTTTTCTTTTTATTCTTATGGTCCAGCAAAATAGAGTGCAAGTCCACCATACATAACCTCCCAAATTTTGCAGGATTGGTCAGTAAAAGCCGAGCACACGAACAACTGGTCACTCAACTAATAGGATGACACAGTCAGCAAAATAATCAACTTATAATTATTTAGGCAAAGACTACCTTACAATTTTGATCAGTCTTCCCATGAAAGCAAAGCTCTTACTTCCAGAAGTACGAACTTCTTCATAGGAAAAATGGAGGCGTCGATAGAAAGACCGATTGCGAGCGTCAGGTGCTGTCACAATATGAACACCAGCAATGCCTAGGGCTTCTAAATGAACTATGGCCGCATCAATCAGTTTAGTACCTAATCCCAGGCCCTGGGCGGAGGGGTGACAATTAATATGAAGATGAGCAGGGAATTTCCCATGCAAATCCTGAAAAAGAGAGAGGGAAACATTATCATTTTCTTTTCTAAAATCGAGAGTGGAAATATGACCCACACAATATCCTAAAATTCCTGGTTCAGTTCCTACTTTATTTTTGGCGATCACACAAAAGCTATCTGTCCCAAATTTTGCAGAATCAAGGTAACAACTAAGCCAGCGGTCGAAAAAAATTTTCTTCTCTTGTCCCACCAAAGGAACTTTCATATTGGCGGTTAAAAAAAATATTTCTTCTAATTGGTTTAAAATTTTCTTCCCAGCAATTGGTGAGCCTAGATCAGTATCAGAAATAAATGTAATCTCTACTGCTGTGTTCATTTATGTTTTTGATCTAAATATTTTTCCAAGGCCAAGCTAAACTTGTCCATGTCGATTGTTGACTTCTCTCTTGAATTTAAAGAAGGGAAATCAATATTTTTCCACATTAATTGCAATTCTTGGAAAGCATTTTTTATGACGGACCATTCATTAAAGAGATTTGAAGCAATTGCAATAAGATTTGGGTTTCTTTGCAAATTTTTAAATACTGGCAATAGTGCCTCTTTCTCATTTAAAAGTGATTTGTCCTTCTTGGCCATTTTCATTAGAAGCCATTCGTGTCTTTTAATTTGCTCAAACTGGTAAAATGAATTTTCAGGATTTTTTAAAAAATGATCTATTAATATCATTTCTTCTCTAGTCAATTTTGCATTGGAGACACAAGTAAATGCCAACCAACACCCTATCTCACTGGAAGAATTAGATTTAATGACCCCAAAATTATTATGATCCTTGATAGTCCGCCATACCTCCAAATTTCGTACGCTTTCAAATTTCGCGTGTATTTTAATGCCGTACTGATTGGTTATGGAAAAAAATTGAAATGGAAAACCTGCGCATCCCGAACGAATCCATTCTTTTTGGAAATAAAAATCCGTTAACTTTTCTAGGTTAAATTTACCAAACTTATTTCTAAGGGCCTGATCAATTTTGTAATTTTGAGAAATCTCGAAACGGATGAGTCTCAAAAACCGCACGGGGTCCAAAAAGAAAGAATCATTAATCTCCCTGAGTGTCCTTTGCTTAAAATCTTGGATCCCATTAAATGGATCAATCACATTAGCGAGAAGATTTCCGTGATTATCAATAAATTCAACACCAAAAGCATTAATAGTTAAATCGCGGCGTGAAAACGATTCCGAATAGGAAAGAGTGACATCTATTTTCGATTCAAAATCTGAATGGCCAAAGACGACTTTCCCGCTATCATAAGACTCTTTTCGAGGGAGGGAAAATTCTAGGTTCCAAATTTTTTGACCATCTTTGGAAAGTGAAGGCCAATCTAATTTTATGACCCCAAAGGATTGTCGCTCACTTTGTTGGTTAAATTTGGAAAGGGCCTTTTCTAAAAGAAGTTCACATTTTTCATTACTTTCACGCTTCGATTGATCCTTCCATGCATTATTTCGGACTTCAAAATCTAAATCTTCTGGCAATTTATTGTCTTTTAAAAATGATCTCGCTCCACCACCGATTAAACAAAGGACGAATCCTTCTTTTGTTAAGGCAACCACCTTTTCTGCTAATACGACATCAATTTCATTTAATCTTTCAATAAATCTTTTGGCCAATTCAAGTGGCCCAAGTTGGAGATTGTCATCCAATATAATATTATCTGAAGGATTATTCATGGACTAATCCAAGGCACTCGCGAGTGGACTTTCATGCGATATTAAATGATTAATGGTTTGTTCGATCCTCATCAATTCTTTAGATTCCTTATGATAAAGAATAAAGAACTTCCCATTACTAACTTCAAAATCTTTTCCTAAGGTCTGCACTTTTTCTCGGTAAAAGCTACGTCGTAAGACGTGATTCGGAACGACTGCAACTCCCAGCCCCTGACTTACTGCTTGTAACATATTGCCATGCCCATTCACGATGTATTTTACATTTACCTTTTTAGGAATATCCCCAAAACGAGCGCGACACCAATTGAAAAAGAGGGGATCACCTTGTTCAAATAAGACCGTAGGATATTTCGATAATTCTTCCATTGAAATATTTTTCGAGATGGCAAAATCTTTGTTTTTGGGAAACACTAAGCTTGCCTTTTCTTCACTTAAAAATACTTTTTCTCCAATTGGAGGTAGAGATTCTTCAGGTAGCACAAGAATATCAAGCCTATTATTTTTGAAGAGAGAAACTAAATCCTCTTGGAAGCCAAAGGTCATGGCCACGGTTAATTCTTTATGCTTTTTTGCCAACAATAAAAGTTCAGGCGCCAACCAGCTTTTGCCAACACCGTTGAGTGTCCCTATTCTCACTCTGCCGGCCATACTTTGTTTATCATGTTTAATTTCTTCGATGGTTTCTTCCATCTGAGATAAAAAATTAGAAGCTAATCCGTATAATTTTTCTCCCTCAGGAGTCAGCATTATTTTTTTCCCCGAACGCTTAAACAGGCTCACCTCAATTTTACTTTCTAAGTTTTTTATACTTTGGCTAATAGCCGATTGGGTCACATTCAGATCCTCTGCCGCTTTGGAAAAACTCTTTGCCTGGGCAACTGCGACTAATGTTTGCAATTGAGATGTCTCAATCATTGAAAGTGACTTCATAAAATACCCTATTCAACCTGTTGAAATTAGTTTTCAATTTAATCAGCCTTGCTCTATAATGCAATGTATATATTAGTTATACCTTATAGACAACCCCCGGTTTATATTCTAAATCCCTATCAAAGCCGTGGCCGGAGTTTAGGGTAAGAGGAAACTGACCATGTCTAAAAATCGTCGCGAATTTCTGAAGCATTTAGCAGGGCTAGGTGCCTTTGGCGCCCTTGCAGCTGTGGGATCGCCAAATGATTTATGGGCCAAGACCAATTCCTTCTCCCTAGATAATGCCACCACAACTCGTAAGAAAATCATTATTATCGGTGCTGGACTAGCGGGTATCGCCACAGCTTGGTTTCTTGAAAAGGACTATGAAGTTGTTGTCCTAGAAAGAAATTCTTTTCTTGGAGGACATGCCCAGACCCTCACAGTCGACTACCAACATGGTCAAAAGAATATCGACATTGGAGCGCAATTTATTGCACCAAGCACCCATCCAAATTATTTTAAATTGTTGAAACAAATTAATTTAATTACAGAGGACCTCAAAAACTCTCCCAACCTCCTCGAAAAGGCCATGACGATGACCTTTTTCAACCAAGCTGAAAAACATCCACGCTTTGTCTCGCCTCTTTTAAAAGGGCGCGCATGGCCACTCTTCTGTCCGCACAATGCCAAAGGAATATCTTCCTTTGCAAAATTTAGAAAACAAGCAATTAATTATGAAAAACAAAATCCAGATGGCCTATTAAATGCAGAGGATTGGATCAATTCCCTCGATATGAGTGCCGAAGGAAAAGAAGATGTCGCTTTGGCCCTTTTCTCAACTACCAATGGATGTAGTTATGCTGAGGCAAAAAAATTCTCTGCTCGAATTGGCATGGCCTTTGTATCTCGTAGCTTCCCAAAAAGTGCCCTAAAGCCTACTCTCTATTATAACCTCACTACCGGTCTCGGTGGCGCGGCCAATAAGCTCGCAAGTCTTTGCACTGAAACTAAATTTTTAAGCAACGTCACTATCAATGCCCACCAATATCGCAGGGGCACGCATTTTTTAATGACTTCTGCTGGCGAAATGAAGGCCGATTATCTTATTTTTTCTTGTCCTCCTCATCAAAGTAAAAACATCCTCGAGCGCACTCAATCCTTTGCTCCCCTTCATCGCCTATTGTCCCAATTTGAATATTTCCCCTCAGAAATCACCATTCACCGCGATCCAATTTATATGCCACACAAGAAAAAAAATTGGTCTGTTTACAACGTTGAACTCACCAATGAGCGCGCCGAGGCTTCAGTTTGGTATAATCAATTTTGGAATAGCAAAGAAAATTTATTCAAGAGCTGGACTGCCAATAGAGCGGCCAAACCGCGAGACATCGTTGGTGAGCGAAAATTTCTCCACCCCCTCATCACGCCAGATTTTATTCGTGCTCAAAGTGGCCTAAGAAATTTGCAAGGCCTAGACAATATCTTCTTCTCCGGCTCCTACACCCATGATGTGGACGGCCAAGACACGGCCCTCATGTCAGCAGTTCACTTGGCCAAAATTTTAGCTCCTGAGAATTCACGTTTGGCTCCCTATCTCGCTTAATCTTTTCCACTTCAATATATTCAAGATGTTAGTTCCCCTATGCCCGATCATCCTAGGCCAATAAAATTGAATATTTTGAAAAGAGTGCCAACTTATTGATCTTAAAAGGAATATTTAGGAAAAAGGTCCAATCATCCGATAAGTCACCTATGAAGTTGTTCCCGCGCCTGAATATTTTGAACAGTCACCACTTTCGTGGGAAATTGCTTATTTCATTCCTCTTATTTTTTACTTCCTACTCCCTTTTTGCACTTACCTTAAGACAAGATATTGACCAAATTAAGACTATTGATTCTTGCAATTGCTACGGTGAAACCTTTACTGAAGCCGATTGTGAAGGGTTATCGCCCAATTCTATGGCCATGCTCTCTTGCGACGGCAAAGGCCAAATAATTAATCCCTACGCGGTCATAAATCATATGGGCAGGACGTCTGGAACTGTTAATATTGGCCTATCTAATCGCTGTGGACAGTTTTTATTAAGTCGGGCCCAGGCCCAAAACTCCCAAGTCTTGAGTGATTACTTAAAATCCGGTGTTTCGAGTGCCATTCGAAATCATATCGAACTTGGTGGAGTACTGTATTCTGTCTACCGCAATCGCCTTTCTAGTGGCTCCATCATTTCCGTTTCCGATTCTAATACTTGCGGTTTTTCAGAGGGAGTGATCAGAGCATCCAGAGATATCTCCGCTATTGTTTTCTCAGAGAGTATGACTTTCGGTTTAGAAGCTATTACTCCGGCAGTAGAAGATCTGACATTATCGGATAGAATTGAACGTGCAAGAAGTGGAAGAAGAAGCGCCTCCCACATTGAAAATTTAGAGCGCCAAAGGGATCGCATCATCAACGAAGAAGCCGAAGGAGCGCATGAAAGGGAATTTTGTAATGCCCTCGATGGTTGTAAGTTAGCTGGTGGGACGAGACAAAACATCAATGGTCAATCCTTCTGCATGGTGGGAGGAATTGCGCTTGATAATTCCTGCCTCAACCTCGCACCTTCTGTTCGCGCTAAACTTATACGAAATGTAAGCGGCGCCAAGGATCGAGGAGTGGCCTGTCTTCGAGGATATAGTGGATCTGCTGTAACAGCAGGAGACGCTCTTCAAAATCATTTTGACACGCCAGTTAATAATTTGCCGCGAACCCATTTATGCTGTGGAAATTCTGGTTGCGCACAAACCACCTTTGATCCAAATGCCCATCGTCCATCATTTGTTCGAAGCATTGGTGGCGTTACCTATGGTAGAAATTCCCCCCATGGAACAATCATATTAAGCAATTCAACATTAACTTCTTCATATAATAATGCAGATGGGACCCAGGGAATAATATTTCATGAGTTCCTCCATCGCTTAGGTGGAAGTACTTCATGCCTTCACAACCACCAGGATCGCACAAATCACATGCGACCAAATGCCCAAGGTCAATGCTACCCCCAAGATGGTGGTTTTAGTTCTAGCATCACTTTTATAAATCAAAATGGACAATGCGTCCCCGATCCAGCGTCACCCAATGCAGCCTGTGCAAGACTGATGACCTCCGTTCAGGTTGATCAATATGACCCTGTTTATGCTTGTCAAACAAGTTGCTTTCAACCAAGACCAACTGAGGCGGGCGCTCAGCGACGTTGGGATAATAGTCGCGACCTCTGCCAAGGTTTCATTGGTGGAAACTCGATGGCCTCTACTTCAGATTCAATGTCTGTATCGGGCATAATCCGCAATCCAGATGGGACAGAAAGAACCATGAATGCTTGCCAATTTTTAACCGAACGAAATGGGAGCCCCTAATGAAAAATCCCATCCTTTTTAAAAAATTCTATTTTTCGAAAATATTTATTTCACTATTAAGTTTTGCGCTATTCATTTTCTCTAATATCCTTGTGGCCGAAGTAGTAAAGCAAGAAAAGGATGCAAAAGGCATCACAACCCTAATCCTAGAATTTATTAAATCTGAAAATCGTTATATTTTATCAACTGTCGATGCGAAAGGGCTCCAACAAAAAACTATCTGGTTCAATGGTATTCCTGAAAAAATGTTTGTTGAATCGGTAGATTTTCGTTACCGCACCATCACAGAATATTCCACCGCTCAAAAAAATGTTACTCCAGCAAATCAATTTACAGTCCATCCGATGATAAGCTCATTTTCAAACAAGAAGGAGCTTAAAACAGGTGAAGGCATTCGAGTTGAAATCCTCTATCAATTTGATGAGCAAAAAAAGGACTTTGTCCTTAAGAAAAAAACTGAAAGAAAATTATCAGAAGAATACAGTGGAAAATAAAAAGGCCCCGCGATTGCGAGGCCTTATTGTAATGACTTTTCTATTGGAAAAAGACTATTCGTCTTTCGCCAATTTTTCCTTACGCTCTGTCATAACTTTCTCTGAAATGTTAGATGGACATTCCATATAGCGAGAAAATTCCATGGTATAAGTAGCTTTACCTGCAGTCATAGAACGAAGGTCTGAAGAATAACCAAACATTTCAGATAATGGTACTTCTGAAACGATAACAACTTCACCAGATGGATCAGTTTCTGAACCTTGAATCATCCCGCGACGAGAAGACAAGTTACCAATGATTGGACCTTGATATTCGTCTGGAGTTGTAACTTCAACTTTCATGATTGGCTCAAGCAAGCACGCATCAGCTTTCGCAATCGCTTGACGCATACCTTGTCTAGCAGCAATACGGAAGGCGATATCAGAAGAGTCGACATCGTGGTATTTACCGTCAGATAGGAAAACTTCAACGTTGATAAGTGGGAACGCGGCCAAAGGACCCTTGTTCATAATATCGTTGAAACCTTTCTCACACGAAGGAATGAATTCAGAAGGAATCGTTCCACCTCTAATTTCATTGTTAAATTTAAAGATTTGATCTTCGCGCTCTTTGTTCTCAGAAAGCAACGGACGGATACGACCAGAAACGCCACCGTACTGACCAGAACCACCAGTTTGCTTCTTGTGGAGGTAATCGAAATTCGCTTCGCGACGAATTGTTTCACGGTAGTTAACCTGAGGAGCACCAACGATGACAGAACATCCGTACTCACGCTTCAAACGTTCAGTATAAATTTCTAGGTGCAACTCACCCATACCGGCCATTCTGGTTTCACCAGATTCTTCATCGGTATAAACTCGGAAAGTCGGATCTTCGCGAGTAAAGCGTTGCAGGCCTTTAGACAATTTGGCTTGGTCGTTTTTATCTTTAACTGTAATCGACAACTCGATAACAGCTTCTGGAACGTGGATACCTTCACAAGAAATATTCGTTAATGAATCATCACCAACAAATGTATCACCTGAAGCACATTCAACACCGATCATGGCGATGATATCGCCTGCGTGTGCGTCATCAATATTTTCTCTGTCGTTAGCATGCATGCGCACCATTCTACCTACGCGCACTTTTTTCTTGGTACGTGAGTTGAAAATGGTATCACCTTTTCTAAGGGTACCCTGATAAATACGAGTATAAGTTAACTGGCCAAACTGCTCGTCTGTGATTTTGAACGCCATACAAACAAGTTGCTTTTCTTTGTTTGGATCAAGCGCAACTTTTTGACCATTTTCGTCTTTCGCAGTTGGTTTTTCACACTCAAGAGGGGATGGAAGGTAGCGAGCAACAGCGTTCATTAATAATTGAACACCTTTGTTTTTGAAGGCAGACCCCATAAACACAGGAGTCATACGAAGAGATTGCGTACCCTTCTTAACACAAGCATGAAGCTCATCAATTGATATTTCCGCGCCTTCAAGATATTTTTCCATAACAGCGTCATCAAATTCAGCAACAGCATCAATCAACTTCGCACGATATTCTTCAACTTGATCAACCATTTCTGTTGGCACATTTTCAGCGCGAACAAACTCGCCGTTATCGCCATCGAAATAATAGGCTTTGCGATTAATTAGATCGACCATACCGTTGAAGTTCTCTTCAGAACCAATTGGTAATTGCATCAAAACGGCATTGTGATTCAATTTTTCGCGCAACGCATTGGCACCTTTGAAAGCATTGGCACCCATACGATCCATTTTATTTAGGAAAGCAAGACGAGGAACGCGGTAACGTCTCATCTGACGGTCAACGGTGATCGACTGAGATTGAACACCGGCCACAGAGCAAAGTACTAGAATTGCACCATCTAGAACGCGAAGTGAGCGCTCAACCACAACGGTGAAATCCACGTGCCCCGGAGTGTCGATAATATTAATTCGGCACTCTTTATCGATACCGGCAGCGTGAGTAATACCTTCCTCATTGAGGCCGGTCCAAAAAACTGTCGTCGCTGCTGAAGTAATAGTAATACCTTTTTCTTTTTCAAGTTCCATGTGGTCCATAGTTGCGCCATCACCACCGCCGCGAACTTCCTCAATTTTATGAATTCGTCCGCAATAGTACAGGATACGCTCAGTAAGGGTGGTCTTGCCCGAGTCAATGTGGGCCGAGATTCCTATGTTTCTCGTTCTGGCCATTAACTTCATGAATTACTCCAAAATAGCGGGCCAAATGGCCCTTGTTTTATAAGATATAAATGCACAATTTATGAGGCCGCATCCTAAAAGCAAAGCGCCTTGTCGTCAACGTCTAAGCTCGCAAAATTGGATAAAATCAGGTGTTTCTTTGGCCAAAGGTCAGTGCTACCAGCCTAATCAACGTTTACAGGCCATGAGACGGCTTAAAATCTCCTCATTTTATTTCTTTACAACCATGGACCATTCCCTTAAATTCCGACCCACTTTTTTGCATAAGTGTGAATTTATTGCTCTCTTAAAAACCCAAGAGAAAGGGAAACCCATGAGAAAAGACGCTGCAAACAAAGATCTAACACGCGAGGAACTATACGCCTCAGTGAAGCAGCTTATTGACATGGAAGATCAAGCTTTAATTCATTTAAATCAGCATAAGCTCTTCACTCTTTTTTCAATTGGATTTCAATACCTTCTTTACCAATCCACCAAGAATCCAGGTGCTTATATTATAAGAGTTGAAGATAGTAGCTTGGCAGAAAAATTGGCCCGCAAGTGTAAAGATGCTTCCTCAAGAAAGTTCCTCCAATCGCTTCTCGTGCCTCGCAAACTAAAGTACGACAAATCGACCTTTTATCTCGATTTTTTCCACTTCGGGAGCTGGGGTCTTACCAACGAAGTTCCAAAAGAAAAGGCCCAAGTGGCCTTGGTTGTTAAGAATACAACCTCGCGCCCACTCGATGAGTCTGTTCAAACAATGGAGTCGGAACTTGGCACTTTCCCAGAAGATTACTACCTGACTTCCCTCACAAGTTTTGCCAAAAAAACGTTGTTAATTGCCTATGATTTGGAAGTTTCAAATTTTTCACCAGTTCAGTTTGCAATAATTAAGAAGGAGACTGATCGAACAGTTTCTGGTGTGACACTTTCAAAAGAATTATCTTGGGATGAATTAGAAGACTAAAGCGTCCTCTCCTCATCTATCCTAGCACCACGCCGTTTTTTTTATTTTGATCTCAACTTCTGTAATGCCCCAGAATAAGTATCCAAGGTTTTTTTACCGACTGGCTTCCAGGTAAATTGTTCGGCACGCATGCGCATGCCCTTTCTTATTTCAACATATCGCTGAGGAGCGTTTTTCCAAGCCTGTAATTGACCGGTAAGTTTTTGGGCCAAACCTACTCCATCTCCCCTCGCTACAAGAAATTCACGGTCTAACAACACTGGAGGTCCCGGGACATCATAAGCAAAAACTGGCAACCCTGAGGCCATCATTTCCAAAACACCAAAACCAAAACTTTCTAGATGAGAAGGGAAAATACCTGCGCAACAATCTTTTAAATAGGTAGGCAATTCTTCTGGTTTATAACGCCCAACCACCATTAGGTGCGACCTTAAATCCTGTGGAAAATAATTCAAGACTGACTGCTCATCTTTAAACATTGCATTCGTTCCCAACAGTTTTATTTTAATATTGGAAAAGGCCTGAACCAAATTGCGGACAATGGTCGGAAACTCCACAGCCCCCTTGCGGTTATCAAAGGTTCCCACAAAGGCAACCGTCGGGGTCAATAAATTTTCAGTATTTTCCAAATTCAGAGGGGAAAATTGGGCCAGCCTATCTAAGGAAATACCAAAGGGAAAAACGCCTATTTTATTTTCTAGATGACCGTGCTGCATAAGAATTTTCTTATCATCAGGGTTTGGGACATTAATAAAATTCGCTTCCGCCATTGTCTTATTGGCCATAGCGATTTTGGCAAACAATTCTCTTCTACGGGCCGGACCTTTCACCAACTTGCCGAAAAATCCGCGCCAAGTATGAAAGGTTGGTATGGGTATGGCTGCCAAATGGTGAGTCAATAAAATCGAGCGGGCGACCAAAAGAGCCTTGGAGGAAAAAAGGGATCGCTCAAATGGTAAAAAAGTATGTTCATACTCTACCACATCAAACTGACCGGCCTCTCGAACGAGAAAGTCTTTGAGGGCCTCTGGATAATATTTAAAGCGCAATTCATCGGGTTGGCCGATAAAGGTAACTGGCGAGGGAATTTCATCAATTCCTAGAAGTTGGCAATGAGCTCCATTATCCCTATAGGTTTGGGCCATTTCTATATAAACTTTAGCGCCACCCAATTTGGGGTCGAGTGGATAGGGGCAGCAGAGAAGTAATTTCATTTGTTTAGTCTAATTTCAAGGCCTCTGGAAGACAAAGAAAAAGGGGGGCCTTGAGGTTCACTCGCCGTAGGTATGATTGTGTGTGGTAGGATTGTGGGCGTCGATTCATTCGAATAGACGATAATGGGTTGGCAGGTGGGATTCAATAGCGGTTGTGAGTGTTCCTCAAGGCCTAGTCTTGCGCCAACCTTTGTTGACTAGAGTAATTGCATATGGCGTGCCAACTTTTGATTTATTGGAATTTATTTTTTCACTCTCTGAATCTTGTCTGAAATCAGCAGGAAGACGCAAGGCGTTATTCGTAACCATTAGCTCAGGGGCTCCATTTGTAATCTAGGCCTTACCCTTGGCCGGTGGCATTCTTGGCCCAAAACGACCTCCCGAGGCAAAATGACACTGGAACTCTCCCTAAAGCAGGGTCTTGATGGGACCAATTCAATTTATAAAAGGGGGATAAGCGACTTTCTAATGATCTTTAGGGCCTCTTCAATCTCGGCCTCGGATATAGTCGGTGACCAAGAGAAACGCAGCGAGCTCTTGGCCTCTTTTTCCTCGCGCCCCATTGCTAGCAAGACTCGACTTGGAATTGAGGAACCTGTAGAGCAGGCCGAACCGGATGAGACTGAGAGTGAAGCCATATCGAGGGCCGCAATCATGAGTTCTGATTTTGTACCGGCGGCAAAGCTCACATTCACCGTATTTAAATTTCTTTGCTCGCCTTCGCCATTAATACGGAAGGACTTCTTATTTTCGTTTAAAATTATTTTTAATTGTTGTTCAAAATAATTTTTTAATTTTTCTGACCGCTTTGAAGCAAATTTTTTGTCCAATTCCTCCAATGCTAATTTTACGCTGTAAATCCCCATAGCATTTTCAGTTCCAGATCTTAAATTAGACTGTTGTCCTCCACCCAAAATAAAGGGCAATAAGGCAACACTCTTTTTAACAAAAGTAAAACCAACTCCTTTTAAGGAGCCAAATTTATGGGCAGAAAATGTATAGGCGTCTAGCTCTGGGTGGAGCTTTTTCCACTGCTCTATCTTGCCGGGAGTTTGAACGGCATCGACGTGCACGAAGCACCCTGTTTCCCTCTTAATCTCTATGGCCTTGGCCAAATCCCAAACAACACCTGTTTCATTATTAACATGAGTAAAATTCAACCACTTTTGACCAGAATGTTTGCCAATTTCCTTTTTAATTAATTCAACTTCAAGACCACCATTTGAATTTACGGGAAGGGAGTGACCCTGATGGCCCCAGCACTCTAGATGCTCACGCTGTTTAACCACAGCTGAGTGGTCAGACTGAAAACAAAAAAAATGAAAAGGAACCTTATCTTGCAGGGCCTTCCAAGAAGCACCCATGACCAGGCCATTGATACCTTCAGAAGCACCACTATGAAAAAATAGATTAAATTCTGATGAAGGCAAACCAAAAATTTGAAAAAGGTAATCACTCGTTTCTCGAATGAGTGTGCGAGCTTGCCGGCCCTCAGTATGAATACTAGAGGGATTACCAAAAGCAAGAGCCCCATTAGCAAAATAGTCTTGGACCGATTTGGCTAATGGGGCCGTCGCATTGTAATCAAAATAGAGTCGGTTATTGGTTAATTTCACCGATTGGATTTCGAGCAATTTCAGCGTTAGCTTGTTGAGCATTAGCAGCTTTTTCTGCTTCTACTTCTTTTGCTTTACGAACTAGATCGCCTAGAGTTGTTGTTTCCAAATATTCCTTCATCAGAACACCAAGGTTCTGGAAGTAATTTCTAGAAAGAAAATACTCAGTTGTATTAGCAGATTCTGACTCTGATCCAAGAATATCTTTAGCTGGGTTGATGTTTTCTCCAACACAGTCAAGAACGTCTTTTACAGAAATCTCATCCATTGAGCGAGCAAGAACATAACCGCCGCCTGGACCACGTACTGATTTTACAGACTGGCCGTTGCGAAGCTTGCGGAAAAGCTGCTCCAAATAGTGTAGTGAAATGTTTTGCCGACTTGAAATCTCCTGTAGGCGAACGGGATTACCGTTGCTATTAACAGTTAGATCGAGCATGGCACGAATTGCGTAGCGTCCTTTTGATGTAAGTCTCATTGGTCTTCCTCCATAAATCCAATCGGTTCATTTTGCTGTTGGCGATGGCCCTACCTGGCCTTCGAAACTTCCCCGAGAAACCGAACCAGGAGTGGTTCCGTCGGTTAAGTTCTCCAATAAGTATCGTTCCAGGTCCGAGTCCACGTCAACAAAATTAATCCTATCATTTCAATTTATTTTTAATTTGCCTAGATTTTTTTAAAAAAAACACAAAATAATCAATATCTTAACAAACTTTGCGCAGAAGGATTGACATCTCCTTTAAACACGCCCAAATTATTTTGCTCGGAAATTATTTCCCCTCTTTTTGCCCGCAAATTTGGTATAAAAAAATCAAAAGAATCTAAATTTCAGGATCATTTTTTATCAAATAAATGGAAGAAATGGAGATGTCTGACTGAAATTAATTCAATTCACTCAGTTGAAAATTGCGACCCTGGTTTTTTAAATCATCTGCAGCGGTAATTTCAAGATCATAAAACTTAAACTTTTCATCGACTTCTTTTTTAAGAAAACCAACATGAGGTTTCCCCCATTCAACGAGAAAAAAATCTTTATTCTCAAGATAAAGGGGAATTTCCAAATGAACTAATTCCTCTTTGTCTTTAATTCGATAAAAATCAGCGTGGGCAATTGCACCGACTTCATTAATAAGCGAATACGTTGGACTTACGACTTCGAATTCGTGCGCTCGCGCAGGTGCATTGGGCAATCCGCTTGCCCCCAGGGTTTGTAAAAATTTTTTAGCAAAGGTTGTTTTTCCAGCTCCCAAAGGACCACTTAAAATAATTACCGCAGGAGCTGTAACGACTTCTTTCATCTCAGAAACTATATAGTCGAGGTCATTTTCTAGGACTTTTTTCCATATGCGAATTGATTTCACGAACGGCCTCCGCAAGGTAAATATCATTTGAGGCCGAGTAAAAAATTGGATAAAAAATTATTTATAGATCCCAAATTGTCTAATTTTATCAATCGTCTTAAACGCCTCTGGTAAAAATTCTACTAAATTTAGGGCCGACATTGAACGTGGGCCAAAATGTTCACTCGCAAGGTGACCGGCCTCACCGTGGATGTAAACGGCTAAGGCCAAGGAAGAAATGACCGAATCTAAATTTTTTTCCCGAGAGTTTTTATCGTTATTTTTAACAATCCCAGCGAATTCTTGACCAAGGAGACCCGCTATGAGACCGGCCAAAATATCACCGCTTCCCCCCTTCGCCATGCCGTGGTTGGGTCGGTAGTGAACTAAAAACCTTCCATCCGGGGAACCAATTAAAGTGCAGGCATCTTTGAGTACAATAAACAAACCTGCTTCCGCACAAGCATCAGTGAGAAGTTTCATCGGCCTTTCAAGTATTGTCTTGCTATCAACCCCCATGAAGCGAGCAAACTCACCAATGTGAGGAGTAAGAATTGTGGGAAATGGTCTAGTTTTAAATAATTCAGCATCATCTTTAAAATTTAATACATTAATGGCATCAGCATCTAAAACTACGGGACCTTGATAATAGCTAAGCAGATCTAAAACCGTTTTTCTAGATCTTTCACCTCGGCCCATTCCTGGCCCACAAACAGCGACCGTGAAACGAGATAAATACGATTTAATTGTAAACTCAACATCATCCGAACTCTCTGGAATAATGCCCGACATGATAGATGCAGGTAAACGAGGCACCAGATCCTGATAGGACTCTTCCCAGGTTACAGCAGTGACAAGACCCGCGCCTGCTGCTTGGGAAGATAGTGAAGCCAAAGTTAAAGCCCCACATAATCCAGGACCACCGCCAATGGCCACCACATGACCAAAATTATTTTTATGGGCGTATTGATCTCTTTGGTTGGGTAAAAAATATGAAATGGTATTTCGATTTAAGAGAAGTAAATCCGTATTCTTTTGCAACTCTGCCAAAGGAAATCCGGCCTCGATGACTTCAACTAACCCAGAGTGCCTACCACCTTGGCCAATAAAATGACCCAATTTTGGTAAGCCAACCGCAAGAGTGAAATCTGCCTGAATGGCATTGCCATGAACCTGTCCTGTTTCACCAGATACGCCAGAGGCAATATCAATCGCAAAAGTTAAAGCATGTTGATTGATTCTCGCGGTATTAATGACAGATATAAGGTCAAATATTTTATCGGGAAGTGGAAGCCTTACTCCTGTTCCAAAAATGGCATCAATAAAAATTGTAGGTCCACTCGACATTGTTAAATAAGATTCTAATTGCTCTGGAGCGGCGAGAATTAAAGGCCTTACTCCATACTTCTGCAAAAGTCTTAGCTGCCTTTGCGCGGCCTCTGACATTTGGGCTTCCTTATACAATTGGAAGACAGTAATTCTCAGTCCCAACAAATTCTTATTATACAGATGCCGGGCCATGGCCAAACCATCGGCACCATTGTTTCCGCAACCTATAAAAAATAAAATCTGGGTTGGTTTTATTTCAAAATGAACTCGATCGTTAGGACTATTAACTTTATTGGTATTGCCTTGTAACAGATGATTACTTAGAAATGTCGCTCCACTATGACCAACATTTTCAACTATTAAATTTTCGTCATATTGGTAGTCGTGAAATGTTTTTCTTTCAATTTCCCGCATTTGTTCTAAATTCACGACTCGCATATTTTTAATCCAGTTTAGGAATATTTCTCAATCAAATTTTTCACATCTTTAACCACAGGACCAAGACCACGAAAAACAGATTCAGATATGATCCAGTGACCGATGTTGTACTCTTCAAAAAGCTTGAGTTCTAAGATTGGGATGATACTTTCATGAGTTAACCCATGGCCCGCATGATATCCCAATCCAAGTTGTTTTACTTGCCCATGGGCCATTTTATACTGTTGCAAATGAAGCACTAAATCATTACCACAAATAAAATCTTTGGCGTAGTGCCCTGTATGAATCTCGACGGCATCAATAAATTTAGAAAGGCCACTGAGGCGACTAATGGATTCTGCAGAAGATTCTATAAATAAGCTGATTTTTGTATTCACTAACTCTTTTTTTAATTTTTGGCAGGTTGTTAAAATTTTTTGAAAAGTGGCGGGATCTCTTAAATTTAAACCGCCCTCAGTTGTTTTTTCTTGGCGATTTTCCGGCACTAAGCAAATCCACTCTGGCGAACAAGCAATCGCAATTTCTACGATCGGTTCCGAGCATCCCATTTCCAAATTGAGCGGTTTTCCAAATTTTTTAGTCACTAATCCAACAGACTCCACATCGGTGTCCTGAATATGGCGACGGTCCTCCCTCAAATGGATTGTAATTTGATCAGCTCCCGCCTCTAAGGCGATTCTTGCCGCATCAACAACACTAGGATAGGGCTCTCCACGCGCCTGACGTAAAGTAGCAACGTGATCAATATTGACACCCAGTCTCGCCTTCATAAGGATCTCCTAACTAAGACACTTCTCTACCACAATTGCCATTTCTGAGGCCAATTTATTGATGAGTTCCAAGTCCTTTCCTTCAATCATAATCCTGGCCAAAGACTCCGTTCCGGAATAACGCAATAGAACTCGTCCATCTGTACCTAAAATCTTATTGACCCGGTCAGACTCTTTTACAATTTCTGGAACATTTTCAAAGGGCATCTTCTTCCCAACTTTAACATTTTTTAAAATTTGAGGAGCCATTTCAATTTCACGCGCCAATTCCCTGATACTTTTGCCAAAATATTTCATCGCAGCTACGGCTTGAAGGGCAGAAAGTATCCCATCACCAGTTGTACTAAATTCACTGAAAATAACGTGGCCAGAAGGTTCCCCACCAAGTGGTGCTTTGGATAACAACATTCTTTCCCAAATGTAGCGATCCCCTACATTGGCCCTAAAGAATTGCATTCCCAAATTTCGTACATAACTTTCCAAACCAAGATTTGACATGATCGTTCCAACAACCTCTGCTCCACCTCGAATTTTTCCCGATTTCATGAGGTATTTGGCAAAAACGCCTATGAGTTGATCGCCATCAATGACTTCGCCATACTGATCCACCATGATCAAACGATCTGCATCGCCATCTAAGCAAATGCCGAGATCTGCTTTATGCTTGAGCACTAAATCTTGTGTTTGTTTGGGGTGAAGTGCACCACAATCCAAATTGATATTTTGACCGTTAGGATGGTTTCCAGTCACCACGATCTCAGCGCCCAACTCTTCAAAAACCATAGGCGCAACCTTGTAGGAAGCACCATTCGCACAGTCAATAACCAACTTCATTCCAGTCAAATCTGTATCACTGGCGCTAATGCTGTTTTTAACGTGCACAATATAGCGACCTAATACTTCATCTAATCTTTTTGCATTTCCTAATTTAGAGCCGTCAAGCATAGGAATTGTTTGTGGATTCAAAATCATTTGTTCCAACTGCAACTCAACTTCGTCGGGCAGTTTATTTCCATGGTGATCAAATATTTTTATTCCATTATCCATGTAAGGATTATGAGAAGCCGAAATCATAACGCCGGCATGGGCCCGCATACTTTTAGTTGCGAAAGCGACTCCTGGAGTTGGCAGAGGCCCCGTTAGAATAACCCTGCCACCTTGAGCACACACACCAGAGGAAAATGCCAACTCTAACATATAACAAGAAAGTCGAGTGTCCTTTCCTACAATGATTAATGGTCTTCTGGCATCCTTTGATTGAGTTTGAAAATAATGAGTCACAGCACGGCCCAAATTCATCGCCATGTCACAAGTCATGGGGTAAACATTGGCCTTACCTCTTATACCATCAGTTCCAAAAAGTTTTCTTCCACTCACAGTTTTTCTCCCTAAATTTGGGCGAGAGGATAGCAAATTTCCGCCATCATTTCACCCGTACTTTTATTTTTTTTGGCAATAGTTGCGTTAGTTGAACACCGGGAGGAAGGATGGTCTTTAGATCCACCCAAAACTCTCCTTTTTTTCCTTCAGGAATATCCGCTACAACCTGAACATCTTGGTCGTTTAGGCTTCCTTCTCCATCTGTGCTTTGAACCTGGACCCTTACAAAATAATTATCTGAAGTGAAATCACCAGATGAGCTTAAAAAGCGAATTTTAACTTTTTCAAACTGCATATTCGATGAAAGAGACCGAATGTCATATTGGAAGGTCGCTTCCATTAATTTAGGGTTTTTAACCACCACCCGATCCTCTGGGGCTTCCAAGGGTACAGGAAACTCACCCTGACCATTAAGACCACTTAGGTCAATGGGACGAGTCAAAATCACATCAATGTTTTTGAGAATTTCTTGTGGCCCTTCGATTAAACCTGTATTGGGTGTAATTTTTCCTTCCATTAGTTTTAAACCTTCTTCTATTTTATTTTGATAGACGGGGATAATTTGTACTTTGCGTACAACTTTTTTATCCAATTTAAGTCTGATACTTTTGGGTCTAAAATCTTCAATAACCACACCATTAGGTAGGTGGAAATCACTCTCTTTAACTTGAACTTCTAATAAGTCTCTGTCTTTGTAAGCACCTCGAGATAAGTTAATAATAGGACCTAGAAATTCTGGTCGAAGTCCTTGAAGATACAATCTTGGGCCTTTAAATTTTACGATGATTTCCAACGGATTCGATTCCTCTAAAATTGTTTTTCCGTCAGGAACAATCACTTTTAAAGGAATCCTTTCTTCCACCACAATCGGTCTTGAACTTGTTACAAATAGCCAAAGGGAAAGTCCCGCCACTACTGAAAAAGCTTTCAGAAACTTTTTATTTTGCAGAATATCTTTAAAATTAAGTTTAAACATTACCCATTTTTATTTAAGACGTTGATTTCTTCTTTCCTTTAAAATTTATAAGTTCATTAAAACCTTCATTAAAATCTTGATTTGCCCAAAGATGTTTCAGCATCATTCTTAAGTGTTCTGCTGATTGGGCCGGGTAAAACTCTCTGTTGAGACACACCTTAATTTCACCCGTTTCTTCACTCGCAATTATGACTACGGCATCAGTCACTTCGGTCACACCGATGGCCGCGCGATGTCTCGTCCCATAGTGGCGGTCAATTTCGGAATTTTTTGTCAATGGAAGAAAGCATCCAGCTGCAGCAATAGTGCCACTGCTCACAATGACAGCGCCATCATGCAAGGACCCTTTGCTTTGAAAAATAGCATAAAGAATGTCGCTATGAATTTTTGCGTTTAGAATAGTACCCGTTTCAATAAAATTACTAAGGCCCTGAGATCTTTCAAAGACAATTAAGGCCCCCACTTTTTCTTTTGACATGGCCATAATGGCATCGATGATTTCGCCAATTTCCTCTTCAAGCTGTTGACGATCAAGACCTGCAAAAAATTTCCCATGGCTTGCCATCGAAGCCAATGCGGCCCGAATTTGATCTTGAAATAAAATGACTAGAATAATAATAAATGAATCGAAGAATTTTTTAAGAACCCAGTTCAGAGTATAAAATTCGTAATTAGTTCCAAGCCAATAAAATACGGAAAGTATGGCTACGCCAATCATAATTTGAACTGCACGCGTTCCCTTCGCCATAATCATGAATTGATAGACCATAATTGAAACGATTAGAATATCAATCAGATCCTTAACTCGAATATTAACTCTTAAGAGTTCCAGAATACCCATGAAACCTCGCGTAGGTATTAAAAAATAAAATAGTTACATGATTTTTCGTCATCTTAAATGGACAAGTGTAGCTTTCGCGATTGGAGATTTAGGCATAAAAAAAGGGGAGTAATTTTCCTACAAGAACATTACTCCCCTACGATTAAAAACGAATTAAGCAACTTTCTTAAATGGTAAGATTTGGGCATCCTCGCCCTCTTTTTCTGTCTCATTTTCTACTTTCTGATTTGCATCGACATTTGCATCGGCAGCAGGAATTTTTGTCTTTTTATCGTCATCAAATTCCTTCGTTACATCTTCCATAGTCAATCCACCAAGATTGACTTCTTTTCCAGAAGACGTCAGCTCATTAACAACATCCTGACTAATCAACAATTTCTTTCTTAAAGCTTCACGGCTAATTCCCATCTCTTTAGCAGCGCGGGATTTGTTGCCATTATTTCTTTTTATTTCCGCCAATATCATTTCTCTTTCAATCAACGCCAAGCGATCCTTTAGCGCAATACGATGGTCGTCAACAAACGGTGTGTCGCCAAAAAGTCTTCTTTTATAACTCGTATCAAGCAATGGCGTGGCCGAGTTTTCCAACTCAATATCCGTAATAACATGACTCTTTGGATTGTAAAGAACAGCTCTTTCCACACAAAGTTTCAGTTCTTGCACGTTTCCTGGCCAGTCATAATCAGCGAACTTATTTAAAGTTTTATCGCTAAAACTCTTAAGTAAAAGACCTTGTTTTTTACATTCTTTTTTCAAAAAATAATCAACAAGAAGTGGAATATCTTCTTTGTGACGACGAAGTGGTTCAAGGCGTACAAAGGCCTTTGATAAAAATTCTGCAAACTCAGGCATAAAAGTACCCTTTTCTGACACTGTCACCAAATCTTCAGAAGAGGTTGCAATAATTCTAAGATCCAAACTTAATTTACTACCAGGGATGTGCCTATCCTTTAGGATTGTATAAAGTCTTTTTTGCATTTCAATGTTTAGGCCAGAAATTTCACGCAAAAGGATTGTTCCACCTTGGCATCGAAGCAATTTACATTTATTCGTGTCGATGGAAAATAATTGCTCTTCTAACTTGAGAAAATCTTTTTCATTACAGTCAATAAACTCAAAGGTATTTAGACCTCGCTGCCCTTCTTGGTGAAGTATTCGACCAAAAAGAGTTTTTCCAGCGCCCTTTTCTCCAAAAATAAGTACAGGAACATCCAAGTCTTTAACTTTTATAATGGTACTTCTTAATGAGTTTAAGTGGGATGTTTTTCCAATGAGGGCAAATTCGCGATCATAGGGCATTGAAAAACGGCGAATCTGACTATTCACAGATATTGGATTGTAATTATGAAACACAGAGGAAAAAACCAGTGCCAAGACTTTCATGGTTTTTTCATCTTCAACTGTAAATCTATCTTGATTTCTTTTATTGATAACTTCAATGACACCAATTATTTTATCTTCCCTATTATGGATCGGATGGCAAATAATAGACTTTGTTTTAAATTCAAATCTTTTATCAAAATCCTCGTTAAAACGAGTTGAATCTGTGGCCACGTCTATATTAAGCGCGACCCCTGTGGTAAAAACAGATCCTGCAATACCAAGACGATAATCAAATCTTAGTTCACCCTTATTCACCCCGAGAGCGCACACAGCTTCTAATTCATTCGTTTCCGGGTTAATGAGAAAAATGGATGCCCGCTGAGCATTGAGGATCCTAACTACTTCCTCAAGCATGTTTTGTAAAAATCCTTCCTTGTCACCAAAATTTGTAATGTCCTTAAATAAGCTCAACAGAAGGGAAAACATTTCAAAGCCTTCTGAAGCCTTGGTATATTTTTCTTTAAGGGCGGATTCAACAAGAGAATCTCTCAATCGATCGTTTGAAAAGGAGCCAATAAAGGATTCCAAAAACTTTCTGATTGGTTTCTCATCTTCTAACTCAATTCCGTAGATCATTTCTTCGTCGTTAACACTATTGCTAAAGGCCCTAACGACTTTTCCAGTTAAATCAAGATGGTGTTTTTTGAATTGGAGGGATATTGTAAGTTCCTGACCCACGAAAATTCTTTCTTTTGTGGCCAATCCCAAACCAGTGACAGAAATGTCCATAAGACGAGCATCTTCTACATACTTACTTTTTCCGGACTCATCATCCATTTGAACTAAGCAGCGAAGGTTATCACTCTGCTCCACTGCAACTCTAAAGCTTTGAAAAAATTTAAATTCTGACAAACTGGTTAACATAGGTCTTCCTCACAGTCGTTTAATCCCTATGTTTATCGGCAGTCCAGGTACGAGGATTTAGAATTTTGCCCAATTTGATTGGCAATCTAAACAAATCAGGCAGTTTCTGCACTCCCTATTGTCCCAAGTAATTGATAGTTAATAGGGCCTAATTGGCAACTTGATCAGTTTGATCGGCCCCTTGCTCTGCTTTTGTCGCAGATGACTTCCCTACGGCCTCACCAGGATTGGCCTGAACGGTTGAAGAATTATCTTTAATGCGCTTTAAATCTTTGGTTATGGCCTCTGTAATTGCATCCTTAAATAAAACCCAAAATTCTTCACTCTTAGCAGGATCCGAGCTTGGCAACTCTAAGGTGTAGGTTGGTATTTTCAATTCATTGCCAGCATAATTTCCAAGAGATCCAGGATAGTGAGGGAAATCAATTATTCTATAGCCTTTGGCCTTTTGGGCCATTTGAATCAGCAATTCATTCGCACCTTCATCTAGATGCTGGTGAGAATGAAGGTCAGAGGGCCCGTCATAATCCAACATGGTAAGCGGAGCATGGACGGATAAGATTTTATCTGGTGCGTATCGTTTTATGAGGTTAACCTGAAAAACCACTTCTGGTTCAGTTAATGGTTTATGACCTGGAAATCTTCGTGGGTCTTTGCGATAGCGTGAGGACCAATATTTTAGAGCGTGGGAATGCCAATCTTTTGTTGGAAAGTTTCGGTTTATATCGACTTTATTGGCATTGGTTCGAGTTGGTTTATTTTTAAAAAAGGAGTCTGGGCAAACAATAGGTGCAACAATAACTGATTTTCCTTCATAAAGAGCAGGAGAATTTTTTAGCATAGTTAAAATATCAAAACAAAATTTAACCGGCGTAATTTCATCTCCATGCACACCACACATAATCATGGTCGCTTCAATTTTTTTGTCTTTTCCAGGCTCTTGGTTGCCAAAAACAACCCAAGATAATGGATCACCCGCAACTGAATTACGAACGTGGTTCCATTTATAGGTATCACAATTGGATTTTCCCCATTTATACTTTTTGAAATACGCATCAATTTTGGCGCAATAAGTGGTCATGACCTTAGATAATTCTGAAGAAAATTCTGCATGGACCCTATTAGGTCTTAAAAAGGCCGATAACAAAAAAATTGAAATCCCTATTGGGAGTTGTTTGATCATTCGTTTAATATCAATATTTTTCATGTTTAAACTTTAGGCTAGTTGCAATATGGAGATATTGTATTCCAAATGTCACAATAAATCTCCAAGGAATCGTTTAACCGACCATTAAAGTCGGTGGAGTATACAACAACTCATTTGCCCAAGCAAAATGACCTTTAAAAATAAGGATCGAAAACTATGGCCACCAGTCAAAAGAAAATTGAGTTAATAGTTTTATCTCAACATCTAAATTTACCCAGCAATGAACTCCTGAGAGAGGCGGCCAAAAAAAATAATTGTAACCTTGTGATTAAATCTCCAGATGATTTTCCGCTCATATTAAACACTTCTAAGTTGAAAAGAGGCCCATCCCTACCCAAGGTATTTCTTAGAACAACTGGTATTAACTTTGATGAGTATGATCTGAAAGTCGCGGAGCACCTCCAGACCAAAGGTCATCTGGTTCTTAATTCTCCCAAACTTTCCGCCCTATTTAGATCCAAACTTGGTCAACAATTGTTTTTTCAGGAAAATGCCTTTTCTTCTCTTCCCACCTTGTCCTTCCGTGGCCCGTTAAATGGCCATAATATTAAGGCCCTTCAAAATTTTCTATCGAAATTGAACACTGAAACTTTTATTGTCAAAACAGAAAGAGGTAATCAAGGAAAAGGTGTCTCCCTTGTTGAAGGTGAACAATCACTTCATTCCTGGCTCGATACTCTTTATCATTGGAATCAGCAAAAAATACTGATTCAACCATTTATTAAAAAGGCGATTGAATATCGCGCCCTACTTCTTGCGGGTAAAATAATTGGAATCGTTGAAAAACAAACTAAATCCTCAAAAACAAAACGGCCCGATAACAATAAAATTCAATTCAAGCACAATGCATCCTATACCAATTTCGTGGCCATTAATTCGAATAGTTCTACTTATAAATTTATGGAAAAACAGTGCAAGGCCATTTTACAAAAAACGAATGCATTTTTTTTAGCAGTTGATTTTATTGGCACCAAGAATAAAAACATCGAAGATTTAAAAATTTTAGAATTAGGCACTGTTCCAGGATTTGTTGAATTCTCCAAGGCCACTAAAATGGACATTGGTGCTTGTATTATAGAAGAACTTAAAAATAAAAAATTCGAGGCCTAAAAAAAAATCCCCCTCTTACGAGGGGGATTGTGTATTTGGCCAACTAGGTTGGGGATTATCCTATATTGGCCCTTTTGCCGGTTAAATCTCTTTAATGCTAAATTGATGCCAACACCAAAAGACTTGAAAAGTCGGACACCTTCTGCGGGCTTCTCCAGTCGGAGCAGGCAAATTTCTCGTAAATTCATAGATTTAATAAAGTTTGTCTGAAGCCCCCACAGTGTCTAAATATTAGACACTGTCAAAATTTTATTTGAGGGTATTTGGCTTCGATTTAGAGGTAATTTCTAAACAGTAAAGCAAAGGGTTTAATCACGTAATAAAGGACCTTTTTACCAAAGGTAATTTTATCCAACTTGTGTTTCCTTAAATCTTTTGGAGTTTTTAAGTAATGGGAGCTGGCAACCTTATTATTAAAATCAGCTATCATTTCTTTGGTTAACTCTGGCTGATCAAAACAAAATACCGCCAGTTCTGCATTAAATTTGGTTGATCGTGGATCAAAGTTATAGGTCCCAATCATAAAATCTTTTTTGTCATAAGCAAAAGATTTCGTGTGAGTTCCGAATCTGGCCTTGCGAATGTCGTTGGTTAGGACTGGGTAATTTCCTGGAATTTCACCCTTAAAAATATGAGTTTCAACTCCCTTCTTAATCCATCTTGAAGCAATTGAATTAAAAACTGCATTTACGTAAATGGCATCCGTAGAATAGAGGCTATTTGTTAGCAATCTAACATGCGCCTTATTCTCAATCGCTTGATTAAGGGCCGAACGACTTTCTTTGTCTGGAATAAAGTAAGGCGAATCAATAATAAGTTCACTTTTGGCTTCACGCATATACTTATTAACTAATTTTCGAAGGCCTTTAACCTTTCTGTATTTACTGCCGTAACCAGGGTAGTCAGCGCCAAAGGCCACATTTTCGCAAACACCTTTAGGCGTACGAACTTCCATCTTCTGACCTAATTCCATTACCTTTTGCAAAAGGGCCCGATCTTCATCTGTCTCTTTTAAAAACTTCTTAGCCTTTTCCCATTTCTCAACTTCTTTTTTCTTAGCGTTTTTATATATTTTGTAATTTCTCTTTAAGAGCTTATCGTGGGAAGCAATCGCTTCTAGACCCAAATCAGTTTCGTTCATTTCACTAAATTGATCTTGAATTATAGCAAGATCTCTTGCCTCAAGCTCCTTAGCCTTTTCAATATTTAATTCACTGGTCAGGGGATGATTCCAAAAAACTTCAAAACTTTCCTTTATATTTTTAACAATAGGACCCTTTACCAAAAGGTCCTTATCGATAAAATTAAAGTCAGTTTTCAAATCAAAATATTCATCGGCAATATTTCGCCCGCCTGTCATCGCCTCAACCCCATCAACTAAAAGAAGTTTTCGGTGACTTCGGTATTGGTATTTTAATAATTTAACAATGGATTCGACGTTATAATAGCGAACTTCAATACCAGCTTCCTTAAGAATGTGGGCGTGGTAAACATCGACTTCAGGAATTATTAAAAAATAATCTAAGAGAACTCGAACTTTGACTCCTTCCTTAGCCTTTTTCGCTAGCGCTTGAATAAAAATGCGCGAAGAAGAGGATGTATCGAAAATAAAATATTCAAGCTCTATGCTCTCTTTCGCCCGTTCAATCATTTTCAAACGCTCATAGAGAGACCCCACCCCGTGATCAAAAATGGCCATTTCATGTGGTGCTTTTGAATAGGCTTCCATCACTTCCAATTTTGATTCATCAACCTTGGAGAAACCAAGTGTGGGAGAGACTAAAAGAGTTGAAGCTAAACCCAGACCAAGAATAAAGGATTGGTTAATAAAAGCTGCATTTTTAAAGAAATTCATTATTAAACCCTAGTTTAAAAGGACAAACCCTAAGTATTGGGCCCTTGAAACCATATTTCCAAACAATTGGGAAGCAGTGGTCTTCAGTGATAGATTTTTTACAGTCCTTGCAATTTCCTAGCTACAAGATTTCAATAGGTTAGATTAAGCAGCAATAATGTTTTAAATAAAAACTCTTTGCATTCTCAATTATTTTTATAAATAGCCGAACAGGTGTTTGACTCATCAAACTTTTTGCCAGATAATGGTTAAAGAAGAGTCCTAAAGAAAGGTTCACAGGCCGCTCAAGAGTGAACCAAGGAAAACAGGGAGCTTTGAGACTATGTACGTTTGTATCTGTAAAGGCATCACTGAAGAACAAATTAATCGGGCACAAAATTCTGGTGGCTCCTTTGAAGAGGTTTGTCGTCAGCTTGGTGTTGGCAGCGATTGTGGAGTCTGCCTGCTAAGTCAAATTAGCAATAGTGGGAAGTCGCAGCATCAGAAAAGCTGCAATTCTAGACCCCAGAAAGACAAATCCAAAACCTAAGATTCCCGATTGTTCTAGTTATCAAACATTAATTCAATTATTCACTTTCCTCATTTTACTTTAAGCTTGGTATTTAAACCGCTAAACTTAGCTAATAAAATTTTACAAGTTAGAGGAGTCCTCATGAAAGGCAATAAAAAAGTTATTGATGCACTCAATGATGTAATAGCTATGGAATTAATGGCCATTAACCAATATTTTCTTCACGCTAGAATGTTACAAAATTGGGGTCTCGCAAAAATTGGACATCTTGAGTACAAGGCTTCCATCGATGAAATGAAACATGCTGACGAACTAGTTCAAAGAGTTTTATTTCTTGAAGGTCTTCCTAATTTACAAAAACTTGGGAAGCTAAAAATTGGAACTGATGTCAAGGAAGTTTTGAACTGCGATTTGAAATTGGAATTGGAAGCAATTCCAGTATTAAAGGCCCATATAGAACTTTGTGAAAATGAAAAAGATTTTGGTAGCCGTGAACTTCTTGTTTCCATTTTAAATAGCGAAGAGCACCACGTTGATTGGATTGAAACCCAACTGGGTTTAATTGAAAGCACAGGCGTTCAAAACTATATTTTGGGTCAGATTGAAATGAAGGAATCCAAGGATTCCTAATTCCAAAATAAAAATCTCAATAAAAATGGGGAGCCCTTGCTCCCTTTTTTTTATCTAAATGGCTGCTTCAGGCTTGGGCAGGCGACTTACCAAAAACAAAGGAAGCAAAAGAAAAATCCCGCCAACAATGTAAGGAAAGCTTCCGCCATAATTCCAATAGGCCAGACTTGCTAAAAGTGGACCAATAACACGCGCCAAGGCACCCAAACTTCTAAAAACACCCATGACTCGCCCTTGTTCATGGTCAGGCGCATAGAGAGATGCCAAAGCCGTTAAGCATGGAATTGTCATGGCCGAACCAACTGCCAGAAAAAACAAACCGAAATAAAGCATTCCCTTTGACTGTGTGTAGGCCAAAATAAATAATCCAGGAATGACGGTGATTAATCCCTGCAACGCCATCTTTCTTTCACCAATTGTCGCCGCCTTTCTTCTTACATACCCACCCTGGACAAGGGCAATAATAAATCCCACGAATACAAACATGGAGGCGTTCTGCATTGGTGTAAATTGCAAACGCTCGAAGGCCAAAAATGTTAATGTGAACTCCATTCCAGAAAAAGCTGCTAAAAATAAAAAATGCCCAAAGTTAGTTAAGTTTGCGCCTTTGTACGGAAGAGGGCGAAATAATTTTACGGGATTAACACTACGACCGTGATCACTTTGAGTGGCCCTTTCCCGATTTTCAAGTTTGTTAGTTTCTTTGAAGTAAAACAAAACAAAAAGGAAATTTATGAAACTTAAAGTGAAGGCAACAATTCCTGCCATGGAAAATGGATTTATCCCGTATCTTTCTAGATTGGGATAATATTGTAATAGATTAAGGTGGCCAGAAATTCCCCCGATGGCAGGACCTAAAATAAAACCAAGGGCAAAGGCAATTCCAATAAAGGCCATGCCTTTAGAGCGATTCTCTTTTGAAGTAATATCAGCAACAGTTGCAGTCGCGGTAGAAATATTTCCCGCCATAAACCCGCCAATAAATCTTGAAAGCACCAGCAAGGTAAAGCTACCTGCAAAAATCCACAAACCATAACTAATGGCCAATCCAAAAATACTGAGTAGCAGAATTGGTCTTCGACCAATTTTATCAGACAGACTTCCCCAAAAAGTTGAAGCAAAGAATTGCAGTAAAGAATAAAAACTTCCTAAGATGCCGCCGAATAAAACTAATGATTGCGAATTAAATTGACCTTGCTCAAGGAAACTCGTTCCCGCAGTCCACGCCATGACCTTAAAAATCAAGTTAAGGAAAATATTTTGCCCATCATTCTCCATATAATATTTTGCCAATGCCGGAAACAAAGGGAAAATAATCGAAAACCCAACTAAATCTAAAAACAAAGTTAAAAAAACTATTTTTAAAGTTCCCTTTGTTTCTTGTGAAAGAGGTTGCTTATCGTATTCCACTGGGGGAATTCCATCCTTCCCTAATTTTTCACTCATTTCAAATTCCTTAATGCACGATTGTTTAATTTCTTCATCTTTATAAAAAAGTTCATCAAAATACTTTGGCCCATGTTTAAAATCATTAGTGCCAAATTCGACTTTAAGGTAATCCGCAAAGTTTTTGGACCACTCACCATCATCGTTAAGGCAGGGGATCAAACTAACTTTTGTGCCATAGGAGTGGACCTTTTCCTCCAGCCCCATACCGATCTCCTCCAAAGTTTCTAAACAATCAATTAAAAAGCTTGGACAGTAGACCGCAATCGACTTGGCACCGCTTTTGGCCAATTCAATCACTTTTTCCTCCGTTGATGGAGTAAGCCATTCCTCAGAACCAAAGCGAGATTGAAAACTTAAATGACATTTGCTGGCCAAATTCTTGGGCAAAAGGGATTTAATGAGGACATAATTCTGTACGCAGTGATCATAATAAAAGTCACCTTTGGAGATCACTCTTCTCTTTGGAATTCCATGGAAACTTAAAACCAATGTGTCCCACTGATTGCTTTCAAAGTTCTTTTCAATTTTTTTTGCACTCAGCTGATTAAAACTTTTCAAGTGATGATAATTTCGGATGAATTTTATTTTGGGGATAAGAACCTTGTGCTCCAAAGCTTTCATGACAAGGTCAAAAACCGAAGCCGTTGTTGATTCTGAGTATTGCGGAAACATAGGTACCACGAGAAGCTCTCGACAATTAAATTCTCCCAAGACTTCTCGAACTTTGCGTTTTCCTAAAAGGTATGCGGTGCGAATTTCAATTGAATTTAGTTCCTCGCTTTTAAACTCTAATCTAAGTTTCTTAGCAAAATCCTCAGTTCCTGTGACCAATGGCAAGCTACCATCAGGTAGTACAATATTTTTATAGAGCTTTAAGGTTTTGAAGGGACGAAAAGGTAAAATAAAAAGGTAAAGGATTACCAGCCAAAAGGGCCTAGGCGGGTAATCTACCACTCGCGGATCGGCCAAAAATTCGCGCAAGTATTTCCGTACCCCTGAAACAGTCAGAGACTCAGGACTTCCCAATTGAACTAAAAGAATCACTTTATCAAAATGTGGTATGGATGATTCCATCTTTATCTCGATCCTCTTCAAAGGTATTAAAAGGTTAAATCTAGCGCCTAGTTTAGATTCCTCTATTGCGCATCGTCTAATTTTCCGCTAAGTTTGGCCCTACAATAACCGTTTTTCAATATAAAAGGAATTTAACAATGACCAAAAAATTGAAGGCTTCAAAACAGGTTAAATCCTCTTTGGTAGGTAGTGCTTCTAGGGGCGACGAACTTCAAAGCTTTTCCCTTGGTGGCCATAAAACGGATTATCCACAAACCTATGCTCCACAGGTTTTAGAGGCCTTTAAGAACAAAAATCCAGGTAAAGAGGCCTGGACAACTTTTGTCTGTACCGAATTTACTTCCCTTTGTCCCAAAACCGCCCAACCCGATTTTGCCAAAATCTTTATTAATTATATTGCTAATGACCTGATGGTTGAGTCTAAGTCCCTGAAGCTATATTTATTTAGCTTCAGAAATCATGGAGATTTCCATGAAGATTGCGTCCAAAAAATTTGTGATGATTTGGTAAAACTTTTAAAACCCAAATATCTTGAAGTGATTGGCGAATTTACTCCGAGAGGTGGCATAAGCATATTCCCCTTCTCGAGCTATGCTTCTGAGCACAAACGGTACCAGGCGATCAGGGACGAACGACTCATCAACTACTCTCCTGGGAAATATACACTCCCATTATCCCGCCTATATAGCTAAATGGAGTTGACCTATTTACTTATGGCGTCTAAATTTAGGCATAATCTAATTTGAAGAATTTAGAGGTTAATTATGTTTGGTTTAGGAATGGGCGAACTTGTAGTCATTCTATTTATTGTGATTATCCTTTTTGGTGGGAGCAAACTCCCTCAATTGGGTGGCGCTTTGGGCAAGGCCATGAGCAATTTCAAGAAAGGTCTTAATGAAGGAAAAGAGGGCCAATCGGACCAAGATCAAATTGATAATAAAAATAAAGACCAGTAATCCCCCGCCTTCACTACTTCATTAATTTTAATACTTCAGTAACAATGGCCTGGTTGGGCCTTAGGCCATATTTCAATTTAAACAAAATTTTTGCAACCTCAACATAATCAAACTTAAGGCCCTTCTCCTTACTTAATAATCCAACATAACGGATGGCCCGATCAATGAGTTTATAATTACTAGGTCGAACGTACGTCATAATATTTGATTCAAATCTTCCATTCATACCCATAACAATGGTCGAATGGGCATTCATTAACATTTTTATGAAAATAATTTGCGCCAATTCAGAGTTTTTGGGCAAGACCGTTTTTATTTTGTCTTCACCATATTGAACGCTAAGCTCTGAGTTATTCTTTTCAAAAGTAACATTATGAAAATTTTCACCTGTCCGCCTTTTCAATCCTACCATTGATAAATCGAAACCAAACAAACGGGCCAACCCGGCCAAATGGCTCACATCAGGCCAATTTAAGGCCCTAGGTTTTCTCCTTAGAACCAATTCCCAAGCACCTTCGGCACTCCCACTCTCGGCTAAAAAAAGATAGCAAAGTGATAACGGTTTATTTCCACTATTCTGAGCTAAATCACCATTATTTTCGAAGGAGGGTAAACTAAAAGTAGGAGACCTTTCGGTAGTATCAGTCAGCAGGCATGTGGCCAAATCAATATCTGAAAGGTAGTTCACATAATTGGACTTCCTATATTTTTCAGATTCCCATTTAGAAAATTTTGCAATTTCAGTAAAATTAAAATTGCTGTATAAATTCACTAGATCACTAATATGATTTTTAAATTTTTCCTGGAACTGATCTCTAATAAGAAGCGCAGAACCAACTGCGAGCTGTTGAACTGTCGTTGCCTGCATGCGGGTTGAACCTGCAAGGGCCATTGAACCAATAGGAAAATAAATCTTTTTTATATCGCGACAATTTATTACTTCTTTGGAGCGTTCCGCTACCTTTGTCAAAATATCAGGGGGATTGCAAAACAAAAAATAGGGGATATTTTTGGAGATTTTTAAAGCTTCCCAAACAGTCCCAATTACGAAGGGAGTCTCGCCACCTTCTGTCACCGCGATCAGAAGATCGCCATCCTTAAATCCTAATTCACTCAATTGTTTGGCGCCATATTCTGGGTGGTCCTCAAAACTTTCTAAGGAATGTATAAAGGCCAAATCCCCGCCGGCCATAAATCCAATGACACGGTCTTGAAAAGGATGATCCTTAAACTGCTTTCGCCACAAAGTCTCAATGGAAACGGCCAATCTGCCAGTTGCACCACAACCTGAAATGAAAATTTTTTTACCATTTTCAATCGTTTTCCAAATTGAAGAATTCAAATCAAGAAGGTCATCTTCTTTAGATGCCAAGGCCTTCAAGGCGTACAAATCAATTTTTCTGATTAGTTCAAATGCCTCTTCTGTATTTTTTTTACAAACGTCTGATAAATTTTTAGAAAGAGGGTTTGGAATTTCTGTCGGAAGCTGACCCAGTTGAAATTGGTCTTTAATATCTAAAAATTTCTGTAATTCTAAATGGAGATCTATTTGATCATTCATTCTTTGGCCCAGTACCAAGCTTAAATTTGCACTTCATTCTTTCACGAAAACGGATAAAAAAAAAGGAAGCATGACTGCTTCCTTTTTATCTATTTCAATTTTGTTGGTAAATTCTTTTATTCAAGAATTTCTAACACGCTTCTTTTTTTCAACTTTGTAGAAGCTGCATTCAATATTGTACGCAACGCTCTTGCTGTACGTCCCTGCTTCCCAATAATTTTACCCAAATCAGTTTTATCTACTTTGAGTTCAATCACTGTAGTTTGCTCACCTACAACTTCCTTAACTTCAACGCTATCAGGAAGATCAACAAGGGATTTAGAAACAAAGGCAATCAATTCTTGCAATTCACTCATAACCGCCACCTTTCAAGAACGACAAAAAAATTACAATGAAACTTTGTTTTGTTTCAAAAGTGTACGCACTGTATCACTTAGTAATGCGCCTTTATTGACCCAAGACTTAAGAGCTTCTGTATCAAGGCTAACCAAAGTTTTTTCTGCATGTGGGTTATATTGTCCCAATTTTTGAAGGAAACGACCATCGCGACAAAAACGAGAATCTGCTGCAACAATCGTAAATACTGGTTTGTGTGGTCTTCCACCACGGGCCATTCTAATCGTAACCATTCAAATACTCCTCAAATAACTAAATCAATAATCTGAATTTATTCAGATAAACCTTTTGCCCTTTTTGAGGGGCAAAAAAAGTTACGGATATTTAACCCATTAAAATAACGAAGTCAATCAAAGTCCCAAAGACTTATACTCAGAAATAGCGATTTCCCCAAGGCCCTTTTCCTGAACCTTTCTTTTTATTTCCAGCAGGTTGGCCCATTCCAGGCATGCCTGGAAGATTGGGGATTCCCCCCTTCATCATGTCCATCATTCCGCCCATCATTTTTTCCATTTGTTTAAACTTATTGAGGAAATCTTTGACTTGATCAATTTTATGGCCAGAACCCTTCGCGATTCTTTCAATCCTTTGATTATCAATAATTTTATAATTACTTCTTTCTGTTTTAGTCATTGATTGGATCATAACTTTTATGCGTTTCATTTCTGTTTCGGCCGCACCGAGATCCCCTATTTGCTTCATCATGCCACCCATACCAGGAATCATTTTCATAATTGATCCCATGGAGCCGAGCCTATTCATCATTTCCATCTGTTTTAAAAAGTCGTCAATCGTAAACTTTCCTTGCTCCAAATTCTTCATCATGCCCATGGCTTCATCTTCATTGATTTCGGCTTGGGCCTTTTCTACCAGTGATAAAACATCACCCATGTCCAAAATTCTTTTGGCCATTCTATCGGCGTGAAAGAGATCAAGATCTTTTAATTTCTCTCCGGTGGATAAAAATCGAAGCGGAATTCCTGTCATCGCCTTTATGGTGAGCGCCGCTCCACCCTTGGCGTCAGAATCCATTTTTGAGAGGACAGCTCCGGTCAATTTAATTTGCTCGTGGAATTCCTTGGCGACATTCACGGCTTCCTGGCCGGTCATTGCATCTGCAACTAGAAGAACTTCAGGATTAAATTTATCGACGACTCGCCTAACATCTTTCAGCTCTTCCATTAAACCAGAATCAACATGCAGTCTCCCTGCGGTGTCGATGATAATCGTGTCCAGTTGAAGATCATTTTTCCGATTTAGCTCGAGAATTTCATTGATCGCACTTGAGACAACGACGGCGGGCTTATTATCTAAATTGCTATCATAAACTGGTACTTGAGCTTGACTGGCCAAAACTTTTAGCTGTTCCTTGGCCGCAGGTCTGAAAGTATCTGCGGGAACAAGATAGACATTTTGCTTCTTTTTTTCTTTTAAATAATGGGCCAGCTTTCCGGTAAAAGTCGTCTTCCCTTGACCATTTAAACCAACCACCAAAACGATCTGCGGAGGTTGGCCTTTAACATGGTCTAAATATTTTGATTCTTCATTTTCAAATAGAGCATTAACTTCTTCTGCTGTTGTCACATTTTCGTTTCGAGGAGTTCCTCCCATTAATAGGGTCAATTCATCGTGGACAATTTTGACAAACTGTTCCCCAGGATTAACCCCTGAAATGACCTTTGCCCCAATGGCCTTGTCTTTGACTTTTTGAACAAACTCTTTGGCAACTTTAAAATTCACATCCGCTTCGAGGAGCGCTGTTCGCACTTGTGATAAAGTTTCTTCAATGTTGGCTTCAGTAATTTTTGATTTACCTGCCATTACCTTAAAAGCTTCACTAAATTTATCACTTAAAAAATCCAACATACTACCTTCCCAAAAAAATCACTTTAATAAAACTTTACGAATAAAGGTCATGCAATCCATTGGCCCGTCTGCAAGATGATCAGGGCCAAAGGAAGATACTTTTTGTCTATCTGCACTCTGGCACCACATGGCCCCTATAAAATGGCACCCAAAATCTTTTGCCCCCATAATATCCATATGAGAATCCCCAATCACCACAACTCTTTTAGGAGAAGAGGCTCCAACCAATGACTGAATTCCCTCTGGGTCAGGCTTGGTTTTGGTATCATCGCCACAGCGAAAATCATTAAATAGATTTTCTATTCCAAGTTCTCTTTTTATTTTTAAAGTGGAAGCCCTATCTCTGGCCGTCCACAAATGAGTAAGTAACTGTTCCCTTTTTAATTCCGAGAACAGTTCTTTGATACCTGGAAAAACTTTATAATCAAAAGGTCTTTCAACCGCCAAAGCGCTCCATCGCTCTGCTAATTTTTTTACTAAAAACCGATCTTCAGCACTTAGACCAAAGTTGCTCATAAGAACTGGCAAATGGGGATCGTATTTTTTCTTAATTTCTTCCAAATCAATGGAACGTTCTAATTCCTGGCCCAAAACTTCTTGAATTCCACAAATGACAGCATGGTAGGAATCAACCACCGTACCGTCAAAATCAAAAATGATATGTCCCTTAACCATAGAAGTTCCCCAATAATTGTCTCATGACCGGCCAACCTTTTACCAATACGACTACCAATATATTGGATTTACAGAAAAGCTGGCCACTCAAATGGTAAGCCAACTCAATAGCATGAAAACTCACTGGCCGGCGAGGGTGGGCCTTATTTTGGCGTTGCGCAATTATGTACTATTCGCTATAAGTCACGGCAAAAATTTTAATTATATTTATGGCCAATCTTTTTCAATTCTCAACAAGACTACAAAATAAATTAGATACCTTAAAATCTAGAAGAACTCCTATTACCCTCAATGGCGTCCATTTTTCTGGGCCCTTAATAATGGCACCTATGTCGGCCATTTGCCACGCTCCTTTCCGATTGCTTATGGAAATGTTGGGCGCGGGTGGGACTGTAAGTGAACTCATTTCTTGCTACGGTATTAATTATAAAAATGTAAAAACGCTGGAAATGCTCCGAAGTTTACCGCAAGAGCAAAATTTTGGGATTCAACTTTTTGGCGATGATCCGAATGCCATGGGTGAAGCGGCAGCATTTGTTGAGCAGGAAATTGGCCCAAAATTTATTGATATCAATATGGGTTGCCCAGTTAGAAAAGTTGTTACCAAGGGTGCTGGTTCGGCCCTTATGAAAGAAGAAGAAAAACTTGGGAAATATTTTAATGGGATAAAAAAGAGAATAACAATTCCACTGACAGTGAAAATTCGCACAGGTTGGGATGAAAACAATATTAATGCAGAACAGGTCGTTCATATTGCCAAAGAGGAAGGCCTGAGCTTTGTAAGTATCCATGGTCGGACAAGGGCCCAAGGATACAAGGGTTTGGCCAACTGGGAAATTATTGAAGAAATTGCGAGTAAAAAAATATTACCTATTCTCGGTAACGGTGATTTACATTGGCCCCACCAGGCCAGAGAACGACTTTTAAATACAAACTGTTCTGGCCTTTTATTGGCACGTGGTCCTCTTCGATCTCCTTTTATATTTACTCTACCTTATCTAGAATCATCTGATGACATAACCTTCGATGCCGCCGATTATTTAGAAATAATTGAAGTTTACCTTGGAATTCTCCAACATTTTTTCAAGACCCACCGACCAATAGAGACGAACTTAAAAAAACAAGCTGTCTGGATGGCGCAGGGCTTACCTGGTGCAGCTTCTTTTAGAAGTGAAGTTTTTCATCAAAATGGCATTGATCAAACTTGGAAATTTATCAAGGCATTCTATGGCCAGTTGGCCCAAAATACTAATGGCCCTGGAGCCAACTTTGGAATTATGCCTCCTGCTGCACAAGAGGATTTTATGGCCGGTGGCCACGGTTAAGGTGTTGGTTTACTTTCTCTGACAAGGACCTGCCCACTTTTATGGGCTAATAAAAAAAATATATCGACCCCATTCTTCTCCCAACCAATTGAAATTTATACGAGCTGTTGACCATCTAAAAAAGTTTGATTTCCTGACCGATAAGCATTGGTATTCTGGCACATGAATACAAGCAACCAGCTATTTTAAACTCTTTGGGAATTTGACGTGATGAAAAGAAAATTTGAAACAATGGCAACATCTAAAGGGTTTGGTCGCTCCCAATTAATAAAACTATTTTTAGTCTCAGTTTTTCTAATTCACATTTCTAATCTGGGAATTGCTAATGACTGCGAAAAATCAAAAAGTGATTTAAAAAAAATTAGCCGTCATATTTTAGATCGACCGATGACTTCTTCTTCAAGCTCAAGCGAAGATCAAAAATATAAAAATCTTATTATCGATCTCAATCGTTCAAGAGCAAAATTGGCCTTGCTACAAGGGCTGGATCTCTTAAGAAGGCGATATTCCAACTACCTCCTCTATTTAAATAATGGCGAGATAAAAATATTTTCAAGAGTTAATGGCGAATTTAAAGATGTAAACAAAAAATTATTTGATGCCAGCTTTGACGAAAGCAATGTCATGGTACGAGACGATCTTTCCACTGGTGGAATGGTATTCATGTTCGATGGAGAAAATTCGTCTGCAGATGAATTTAAGCAGAAAATCTACCAAGTCAATAATCCCTTGGATTACTATCAATATACTGGACTTGCGGACATGGCCAACCTTATAGGCATGGAAACCGTGTTAAAAAACCTAGCAAGTAATAATCAGTTATTTGAAGATTTCAAAAATAAACCAGAGAAACTACCTGACCTCATTGAATGTCGTTGCCGAGGGGGAACTTTCAAAGATAGTGCAACTGGTAGCGAGTGTAAAAATGCCTCAGGCACCTCAGTTTCAACCTCTATAACAGACGTCAATGAAAAGCTATTCTGTTCAATTTTACTTGGCCAAAGCGGTACTTATTCTATAGGCAATGCCAAAAACCAAAGTTCCGGTTCAACAGCTATCGAATTGCGCTCCCAAATGAAACGAATCATCGGGCAATTTGGTAAAACCTATAATCTCGCTTATCTGGCCCCAGATCAAGATCCTGCACTCCATAGAGAAATACTACTAGAAGCTCCGTCATCAAGTGACCAAGAAAGTTTAAAAGAAAGAGAAAATGCAGCGAGAGCAGCTCTTGATGAACTCCACGCTATGTTTAATGGTGCCCCCCTATCGCAAATCAAAGCTGATCAAAATGGAAAAGAAGTAGGAGGTGTGGATGCAGTCATTAAACACTTTAATGGCGCTGACCAATTTGCCCAAAAGTATCAAGCGGTTTTCCGAGAAAGAATTAATTGCTTGCAAACTCTCGTGCCTAATAATTCAGAAATCCCAACAAATGGTTGGGGAACTCCTCCAAATTTGACAGAGTCGCAAATAGAAAGTTGTGACTTTGAAAGCAAAAAACAGGAACTAGAAGCTGATTATGAGGACCTAAAAAGGCAAGCAAGATTAGCTCTCGGGATTGGTGAAGAACAAACAGATTCACTTCTCGCCCAGCAATTAAAAAGATCCTCATTTGATAAATTTTTCTCGATTGGGAGTTCCACTCTTGAATACCAGAGAGAAGAAGTTACAAAATGGGTTAAAGAGTGGGAGAAAGTAAAAACGAACCCGAATTTGGCCCACTATGGATTACTGGATGATTGGTCAAATATGAATCCAATTAATACAAGAGACCAAGGTTTGAAACTAAATTTTGATGAATTAAAAAATATACTTATTTCAACGAATAATAGAATGGCTTTCGAAAACTCCCTAATTAACGGTATTCCAGTATCGAAAGAGGAATTAATTGCAGAATCAGAAATAAATAGTGATCAAGATATTTTCAAAATTCTTTTGGCCCAGATTTATGAATTTGGATCTTCTCTCGGCCTTCCGTCAGGATGCACTGGTCTTTCCCGGCAACAATCTAAAGGACAACCATCGAACAGTTTATCCGAAAAAATTCATTCATGTATTAAGGCCCTCCCCTTTATTTCACCGCAAACAGGGGCACTTGCGGGTGCCGAATCACCAGATTCTTTTACGAGTAAAATTAGTATTGAAGAACATTTATTTAACGACCTATTACAAAAACACATGAGATTTCAAAGTGGAAACACCGGCAATCAATTGGATCAAATTTTAATTAATCTTAGAAATTCTGCTATTGGGAAAGTCATTTTTGAATGTGGAAATCAAATTAGCAGGATTGAGTGTCATTCTCCTGAAAATTTTGCTGTCGGGCGCGAGCAATTTGAATCATTAATTGATTCATCGGGTACCGTTTTAGCTGTATTAACGCCTGAGCTGGTCGGTTCTGAAACTAATCAAGTCGCCATGAATCTTCAGCTAAGAGATAATTGTCGAAAACTTGTGTCACCATCTTCTAACAATCTTAGTGGTATCTATGCTGCAAGAGAAGCATCCCAATCTCTTTGCTTTGATTTTATTACAAGTACACGATTAGAAAAATCCTCCACTGATATTGAGCCAAGGGTCGACAAATCTAAAAATGCCGGCACGTCTAACAGCAGTTTGCAAAATGGAAGTTCAAAAAAATCGACTTGGGAATTGCCGGATTACTCTTATAGTGGCGGCCAAATTTATCCTAGTCATAGTTCAAATTCAGGTTATAGTTCAAATCCAGCAGCTGATGCGGCGGCTGGCCAGCGATTTGGCAGCAGCATCGGCTCTCTACTGGGCCAAACTTACTTCGCCAATAACTCTTACGGGGCCTCGAGCTCCAATTACCTCATTCCAAGTCTTTCAAGCTATAGTACATTTGGAAATGGGTATTTGTTTGGGCCATTCAGCAGCGCCTCCATGACGCCTGGATTTGCAGGTGGTGGTTTTGGAGGATATTACTCGCCCACTCTTTTTGGACAATAATGCCAATAATATTGGGCAATAATACCCAGCGATTATTCTCACCTAAATAGTGGATAAACCTTAACATTTAACAATTCACCCAAAAGGCCTTTGGTTTCAACCAATTAAATCTGCATAAAAACAAAAGGTTGGTCGAGCAAGCATTTCAGACCATAAGACCCTTAAAATAGACCAAAGGATTATTTTTCAGAGCTTGTTTAGCACTAGGCAAATTTGACCTTTAGAACATGCAACTACTTATTAGAATTAGAAATTATAACGATACAGTAGTTGTGGGGGAAGGCCTAAAATGGCATTGAACCGAGTTCTCCATTCTTTGTTTAAAAAACTTCTGGGACCAGAGTTAGGGCAGAGTTTTGTTCACGCTTCGAAAAGTCGGAACCTGCGGCTCCCTATTTTATTGTTTACAATTATTTTTATTTTCTCAGCTTGTGTCCCCCAATCAGGCGGGAGCGGCGGCCGCAAATCTAAATCAAGTAGCAATGCCACCACGACAACAACAAAATCGCCTGCTCCAGCTCCAAGTTTTGGCTCAGATAGCATGTATTGGTTTACAGGAAGTAAAGTAACAGGGGTTGTCACCGTCAATCAAAATACAGAGAGTGTGATTTATCTTAGAGGCTCGAATGTTCACACTTTCCTGGATGCACGAGACAGTGGTGGTACTCTGACAAATTTTAATAATATTTATTGCATGGTTTTTGGATACAACAAAACCGGGGCAAAAAAGCAAGTTCGCGCCAGGGCCATTCCCATCACCTACAATGATTTTGTTAATAAAACGACTGAGCGTTTATTTCGGGTTGATTTACCAAGCCAGTCAGAAAATTTGGCCAGTTGTACCGGTACGATTGGAGGGATTTCAGCTTCTGGCCAGGTGGCCTATATTCCAGGCGATTTCTGCTCCACATGTTTTGAAATTGTCGCTTCCAATTCCTTTGGACTTTATGTTTCATCTGGCAACAGTATCGCGGATGGCTCACTAGTACCAATATCTTTTTTAAATACCCAAGGTCTCGGATTAAGAATCGATACTCTTTCAGGAAGTACAAGTAGCGAAAGTGTTTGTAGCAACTCATCTTGTTCGGCCAAAGGGTTCGATTGTTGCCTCAATGGCCAATGCGTAAAGGATGGGACTGAAAAGCCAAATGTTTCGACTGACCCATCCTATTCTCAGGCCCAGCAAGATATCTCCGTCAATCCACTTAATTTTATCAATTGGCCGAATATTTTTTATGTATGTCCCAATATCCCTCGGGTCCAGGCCACTCCAACAGCATTTCCAGATGCACAGGCAACTGGTAATGCCGCTTTTGAAATTCTAAAAAGAGAATATTTATGTTTGGAAGAAGGTAAAAAGACTTCACCCAACTATGCCAATGGAACGTGCTCAAAAACTTCCTTTACAACGAAATCAACATGCGAGACAGGTGGTGGCACTTGGACCTTTTTCTGTTACCCAAGTGGACTTTCTTCTAACTATGTAAGCATTAGAAACGATGTCTGGCTCCGCTGCGGTTGTGAGGCCGTGCCTTTCCCAACAACCCCAGAGGAAAATACAAAATGTCCGGATTTTGGACTTCAGGCAACCTTAGATTTAGCAAACAATATTACCAGCGTAACTTGTAAGATACCTGTACCCAATATATTCCCTACTCCATTTCAGGAACTTCAAATTAATATTTCTTCGCGAACAGTACCTCATCGTTTTTTTAGATCTGATAATGGGCAAGCTGTGGATGATTTATCGACGCTGAAAAACATTTCTCCTGTACCTCAGGCAGAAGGAACGCCATTTAGTTATCTTGATGAAGCTTCCAAAACAGGCCCCATCGGCCACACGAATTATAATATGAATTCTATACTTGGCCAAATGTTGGTCGACCTAAGTCGTGCAAGACCAGCAAAAGTGATTAATGTGGAGTTCGATCAAACTTATATTATTAGTGCCACAAGAGGTAATTATTCTCCATGCCCACAATGTGCTAAAGATTCTTGGTTTGAGGCCTTTACTCCCTTCCCGAACTCAACCCAGGGCCGTGGTCTCGAAGCCATTGGCCATAATACCGCTCGGGATTTATACCAAACCAACATCACATTGGGGAATTATGAGGACACTATTTTTGGTCGAGCTTGCTTTGTTCCTCCAACCATGATCCCGTGGTCACATAAAAAGGGAACCACAGCAGCAGCACAGAGAAGCAATCGGTTAAAAACCCAAGCGGCCTTTTTTGTGAATGGTTATCAGCGCGATTGGTATGGCTTTAATCGCGGTGCGATTATCGGAAGTTTTGACGGAGTGTCTTGGTTTGCGGTTGGAAATGGCCGCAGGATCCAAGCAAAATCGAATAAACTCTATTTGGCCATCAATGCTCCTTATGGTGATTTAGCAGACGCCACGGATACAATCGTCAATATTGTTCTTGATAATGGTTTTAACGTTGCAGCAGATTTTGATTTTGATCCAAACCTGGCCCAATTCGATGCAACCCAAAATACCGGAGCCAGCTGCCAACGCTACCATCAGTGCGACACTGATTCGGACTGTATTACCCAGCTTGGCTGGGAGTATATGTGTATCAATACTTCCTCAGTTAAAACTTATGTCCCCAAATTTGACCTCGATGGGGTTGAACAAATTGATGAGACCAGTGGTGGCATGAGCAAAATTCTTGGTGGCCAAGCAATCCCACCTGGCTCCAAGAAACGTTGCGTTTATCGGGGAATGGGGTCTCCTTGTAAACTCGATTACACCGCAGGAACGACCTTAACTGGATCAACTGTTGGAGCAAGAAAATTGTTGGCCTGCGCTCCCAATTTTTATTGTGAAAAATTGGACTCGAGCACCGTTTTTAATGATCAGATAATTCGCGAACCAAATGCCATGAGCAACATACTTTATGGTCGAGACGCCGATGTGCTCGGAAGACCAAAAAGTTATACCAGTGGTGGCAAAAGTTTTCCTACAGAGGTTCGAAATAATATTGCTTATAATTTGGCCTTATATACATCGACACCCACAACCCCCTTGTCTTTATCGCAGTGGGGTCTTTGTATGCCTGGGAAAATTATTGGCAGCTCACAAAATACTTACTTGTCCCAACATCAAAGCAAAGATAATAGCCGAAGAACCGATTTTATTTCGCAAATTGGTAACTGCAATGCCGATGCGACGACAGCAGTAAACAGAATTCAGACTTGCCCGGCCATAGATGAAAGGCCTTTTATTGGAACCACCAAAAATACCAATTACGGCAACCTCATTATTGATGGTTTTGGGGGAGGATCAGGAATAGTAGAGGACTCAACATCAGGCAATGCCTATTTTACAGCTAAAAATCCAAATGATTCTGATAAAACCTTTCGCTCAACTCAGAATATGTGCGGCAAAGAGGCCAGGACTTCCACTGGTGCCAACGCTTTTGCAAGTATTGAGTACCCTAACCTACCGGTCAATGTTCTCCTGCCAGGGCACGCCGCATTTGCTTGTCTTCGCAGGGCGGGCGCTGTTTGTCACACTGACATGGACTGTGGCCCCAATAATTTTCATGCTTCAGAAGCTCGCAATTTAGTCGCTAGCTATTTTGGCAATTCACCTGAACATCAATACTGGAAAGAAAATCTAATTTGTGGCCAGCGCGATCCCATTCCTTTCTTAAATGCTACAGGATTTAATGATTATAAAATGAATAAAAATCGCTGCTGTCGCGAAGTGGGTAAAGACCTCAGTCTCTATACTAGCTCCTATGATGCTAATAAGCAAGGCCTGGAAAGCCTGACAAGTATTGGCATTACCTCTGCCACCCATTTTAATACGACAACATTGCCGAGTGACGGCCCTTCTGCGACTGCTCGATATTCTCGCTATTCTAATCTTCCTCTTGGTAAATCTAACACCTATGGAGCGAGCTTTACCGCCCCCCATATGATCAATCTTACTGGCACGAACCTTAGTTCCTCTGGCCTGCAGTACCAATGGAAGGCCATTAACGAATCCGCCAAACTGACCTGCTGTGGTGGTGGTGCCATTCGAAAATTTGCTGATGGTACCCATGATTGGACAAAAAGAGACCGCCTCAAAATTAACCCTGAAAACTTTAGATGCTTAAATTATTTGCATGAAGTTGCTTACGATGAAGACGCTGCCCGCGCCCAAACCCATTACGACACCTGGTTACAAGACTCCATCCGCTACTGTGAAGCACCTGAAAACGGAACCGGCCGAGGTGGTAAAGGTTGTATGCAAACGGCCATACCTGGTAGTGATGGTGGTTTTATAATTGATGTTCCCAAATTCGGAGATGACGCAGAAGGAACATTTGTCTATGGCACGGGTTCTGGGGCGACTGCACAGATATACGATTTGGCTGATGCTGATGATGTGGTTGATAAATTACATTTTCTTGAAGTCTTTCCTAGTGTCAACGTCTTAGCGAACTCAAGTAGTTCTTATCAGGCCAGAACAGATTTGCCCGAGCGAGTTAGCAGGTATGCCCCTTTCATCCCTACTCCCTATTATTTCTTTGATATGCTCCCACCTTCGAGTGGCCCAACTAATGATGCCCCGGCCGTTCCGTGGAGAAATTCTATTGATGACTACCCAAATTTTATTGCTTTTTTAGTGCCAAGCTATCTTGGCAATGTTACGACCACTGTAGGCTCAATAGGCAACATCCAAAATATCCACCTCACTTGGTATGGTGCAGGCTCGGGTTCTGGTCTATCTTCAAGTATGGCCAAAGTTGTTGTTAGAAACCTTAGAGACAGGCAAATTACTTGTGCAGATTATGCCGCTGCAAAAGCATTGGCCAGCAGTACCGGACCTCAGGATAATAATTGGTGTATATTTTATGATCCAGTCATTGGACGCCAGGTATTTTTAATAAAGGTAGATACGGATGGCGACGTCGTCAATTATGTAAACCGAGGCGATGTCAATGGGGATGGAAATAGGGACGCCAGTGATACTGGCACGGGTGCGGGCCCGGACACCGTAGCAAATACGGCGAATGGCAATCAACACCAAGTCGGAGTAACTATTCAATTCACACCACTTGGTTCTTCCGATGCCCAAGGCATGAATAATTCGATTGATGGACTCATTCCAGGCAATAGTAATTACTATTTATCCAAACTTGGAAGATTTGAATTGCTTGGGATTCCACAAATTTTTTACGAACCTCTAAGGTGTAGCGCCAACCAATCCAAAATCGTGCCGGGCATGTTCAGCGATGGTTCAAGTACAAGCACGACGATGAGTCAGTTTAATAGTTTAAGCAGTCGGTTTGCAACCAGCATGCCACTGGCACAAATTTATGGTTCCACCAATCCTGCTTCAGACCCAATTGCTAACTCTAGTAATGCAGTGGTCTTCAAAAATAACGTCGCCATGCCAGATGTCTTCTCTGAAAAGGATTTTCTATGCTGTAAAACCCTTGGCTCACGAGTCAGCGACAAAGGCCAATGCTGTAGTGGATACGCCATCCAAGGATCTGGCTCAGGCAGTGGGGCCACGGCGGTTCCCCCTGGCCTAGATTGTGCCCTTCCTTTGGGAACCAACCTCATGGTTTATTTTAACCGCTACGTTTCGACAGAGGGCACAGACACTGAAGGCCCCGGTGGTGGATTAACAGATGAAGATTTTGTTGCCATGACTGGCGAAATTGCCTGGAATGAAGATTCCTATAATAAAGTCAAAGCACTGGGAGAAGCTTTTTGTGAAACCAAGGCCATCATGCCTGGTGGCGCCTTTGGACACTTTTTTGGTGAACCAAATAGCTTTATCTTCCAACCAGCGGACGATTCGGCAGGCTCTGGCTCAAGTAGCGTCTTGGCCAATCGTATTTTCTCCATTGTTGACGGCCCACGGGATGGGGACTCAGTAAGCTCCCCCTTCTTTAGAGGGTATCCCATCTTCCAGGCCGGTTATCGCTGGAATCACCATCTTTATTGTGGCCCACCTCAAAATGGAGGTGGTGGTGGGGGGGGCGGTGGACCCTAATTAAGAAAAAATAAAAAGGCCCTCTTTTAAAGAGGGCCTTTCTTTTTGAACAATGTTTATTTAAATCAAGAACAGCCAGTTGTCCCGCCACAGGAATCACATTTAAGGCAAGAGCCATTTCTAAGCAGTGTCCATGCCCCGCAATCGGGACAAGGATCGCCCTCATAACCTTTCAATTTTGCATTTTGACGTTTTTTCTGCTCGGCCATCATTTGAGAATTGGCTTCCTTACTAAAAACCTTCATCGGATTAACAGTAGAAGAACCATCTGCATGATGCTCAACTTCGCCTTCCATAATTTCAAGCAATGGACTGTCTTCACCACTCTCCCCATGAACCGTACTTGGATTTAGATCTTCAGGAACTACGTGTACCAGATCTGTACGACCAAGATATTTCAAAGCAAGATCGCGGAAAATATAATCAATGACAGATGTCGACATTTTTATATTGTCGTGACCTTGCACAATTCCATTTGGTTCGAAGCGAGTGAATGTAAAAGCATCAACGAACTCTTCCAATGGTGTGCCATATTGCAACCCCAAAGATATCGCAATGGAAAAGCAGTTCATAAGAGACCTAAACGCTGCCCCTTCTTTATGCATATCAATGAAAATTTCGCCAAGGCTTCCATCATTGTAATCGCCGGTTCGAAGATACACTTTATGACCACCAATTGTGGCCTTTTGCGTGTAGCCTGTTCGGCGATTGGGAAGAGTGCGTCTCTTTGAGATTTCACGGTAAACGATCTTCTCAACAATCTTCTCAGAGATTTTTTCGATTTTTGTCGTTGTCGGAGCTTCGGCAAAATCCATAAGTGCCAAATCTTCAAAGGCACTTGCATTAAGCGGCTGAGACAATTTAGATCCATCCCTATAAAGAGCATTGGCCTTTGTCATAAGTTTCCAAGACAACATATAGGATCTAGAAACTTCTTCAACCGTTGCATCACTAGGCATATTGATCGTTTTAGAAATTGCACCTGAGATATAAGGCTGAACTGCGGCCATCATGCGAATGTGGCCTTCAACCGAAATTGAGCGCTTGCCATAGCGACCACATTTACTTGCACAATCAAAAACCGGAAGATGCTCTTGTTTTAAATAAGGAGCCCCCTCTATAGTCATTGTTCCACAAATAAAATCATTCGCCTCACGAATTTGCTTTTCATTGAAACCAAGTTTTTGCAGAACCGATAGATCATTCGCATTCAACTCTGAATCAGTAAGACCTAACTTTTCTTTTAACCAGCTGTCGCCAATTTGATAGCGTGAAAAAGCAAAATTGATATCAAAGGCGCCACTTAGGCTTGCTTCAATTTTTTGTAAGGTTTTCTCTTCCATCCCTTTGGCACGGAGAGATTCAAGGTTGATATGAGGGCAGTCCTTTAAAGTCGCACGTCCGACAGCATAATCGATGATTTCTTTGATTTGCTGTGGATTATATCCAAGAGCTCTTAGTGCACTTGGAACAGATTGGTTGATAATTTTGAAATATCCGCCACCGGCCAATTTTTTGAATTTTACCATGGCAAAATCAGGCTCGATTCCTGTGGTATCGCAATCCATAACAAGACCGATCGTTCCTGTCGGGGCAATAACAGTTGTTTGAGCATTTCTAAAACCATGTTTTTCACCCAACAGAAGGGCTTGATCCCAAGCTTCTTTAGAGGCTTCAAACAAATAAGAATCGACGTGATTGGCGTTTAACGGAACTGGAGTAATCGTTAACGCTTCATAGCCTTTATTTTGACCATGGGCCGCTCGACGATGGTTGCGGACTACTTTTAACATCGCCTCCTTATTCGCTTCATAACCCTCAAAAGCTCCAAGCTCCGAAGCAATGGCGGCTGAAACTTTATAGGATGTTCCACCCATAATCGCGCCTAGTGCAGCCGCAATATTGCGACCACGCTCAGAATCGTAGGGCACTCCCATAATCATCAAAAGGGCACCGATATTGGCGTAACCTAAACCGAGAGTCCTATATTTATAGGAAAGCTCGGCGATTTCTTTGGAAGGAAATTGGGCCATTAAAACTGAAACTTCAAGAGTCAAAGTCCATAAAGTGCAGGCGTGAACATATTTTTCAACATCAAACAGACCAGTAATAGGATCAAGAAACTTAACAAGATTTAATGATGCCAAATTACATGCAGTATTATCCAAGAACATATACTCAGAACATGGATTACTGGCATTAATACGACCATCATTTGGACAGGTATGCCACTCATTAATTGTCGTATCAAATTGTACCCCTGGATCAGCACAGTTCCAGGCCGCTTCTGTGATTTGACTCCACAAGTCCTTCGCTTTAATTTTCTTAGTTGTACGGCCATCGATGCGGGCCTTTAATTCCCACTCTCCGTCTCTTTCTAATACTTCAAAGAAACTATTTGGAATACGAACTGAGTTATTTGAATTTTGACCTGACACCGTTTCATAGGCTTCGCTATTCCAATCAGTGTTATATTCTTCGAATTCAATTTCCAACACACCTTGCTTAGCAAGCTCGATCACACGGTGAACGTAATTCATTGGCACCTGATCAAGATTGGCACGCGAAATAGCTTCGCGCAGAGGTTGATTGGTTTTTGGTAAAAACTTTGCTTCACCTTGCAATGATGAATTAGTCATTGCTTCAAGAATCGCTTTTAGGTGCTTCTTACAAATCTTGGAGCCAGTTACAAGAGCTGCAACTTTTCGCTCTTCCTTAACCTTCCAATTAATAAATTCTTCAATATCTGGATGATCTAAATCAAGGCAAACCATCTTAGCAGCACGTCTTGTAGTTCCGCCAGACTTGATGGCCCCAGCAGCGCGATCACCAATTTTAAGAAAAGACATCAATCCAGAGGATGCACCACCACCAGATAACTTTTCATTTTTTCCACGGATCTGGGAAAAATTTGTTCCAGTTCCAGAACCATATTTAAACAAACGAGCTTCACGAGACCACAAATCCATAATTCCACCCTCGTTGACGAGGTCATCATTAATGGATTGGATAAAACAGGCATGAGGTTGTGGACGTTCATAAGCAGAGGTCGATTTTGTTAACTTGCGAGTCTTAGGATCTACAAAGTAGTGACCTTGAGGCTTGCCACTAATTCCATAGCTCGTAAAAAGACCAGTATTAAACCATTGAGGAGAATTTGGAGCGGCCATTTGATGGGCCAACATGTACTCCATTTCAGCTTGGTAAGCATCAGCATCGGCCTTACTGGAAAAATACCCGTAATCCTCTCCCCAAGTTCTCCAACATAAAGCAAGTCTAGTAAAAACTTGGCGAGCATCAGTTTCTGGACCTAAAACTGGTTTTCCAGATTGATCCTTAATGATTTGTCCTTTGCTATCCTTCTGAGGGACCCCGCTTTTTCTGAAATATTTTTGGGCCAAGATATCGGAAGCCACTTCCGACCATTCTTTGGGAACAAGGGCTTCTAAGGAATTTGTGCCTTTCCCATCAAGATGTTTAATTTGACTGACCCGTTTTTCAAACTCCATTCCTTGGTAGGGGGAAACACCTTTCTTGGTGAATACTCTCTTAATTTTCATTGATCCTCCTCAAATTTACTGGTCCCTGACTCTACTTTACTAAAAACACCACTATTAGTTGTGTTGTGTGTGCTTATATTCTTATTAAAAGCACAACCTGAATTTCTGTCAAAAGCAAAACACAACATATTGTATATTCCAAAGCATGGTTCAAATTTTTGACACAATATCTAGGGGTACCCCATAAAAAAGGTAAAAAAACCCCTTGACCTGCCTTCCTGACAAGATCGCTCCATCAAAAAAAACCAGTCACTGATCGATTTTTTGACGGGCTTTCCAAAACTTGAAATGATTGGGAATAATATTTTCTTAAGGAAGGCTACAGTGCCCATTTTCACGTTGTCAAAATACCTCTTTCTAACATTCTCTATCGGCCTTGTAATTTCCCACAACGCAGCAAGCTCAATGCAGCAAACGACAGGAACACCACTGCCACAGGTCCCAGAGCATTTTGACCACCGCATTGATGGCTGTCCCGCCAACAGCATGTGCACCATAAATATGGGAAAAATTAGGAAATTATGGATAAGACTTCTTAAAGATCTAAATAAAAACTCCAAAAGTCAGACCATCAATGGGCCTGACCAGTTGGCCAGCTTGAATAAATTTGCAAGTGAAAATGGATTCCTTATCCCTTCCTGGGCGGCCATCAAAGCAAACCTCAACCCTGAAGCGAGTGAAGCTCAAAATAAAATAAAAGATATTGGGGAAATCAACCAAGACTCGATGTCCAATCAATTTTTCACTCAAAATCTTCCTCCCTTGGCCTACTGGGACTCGGCTTGCCCATCCCACACATCCAAAGATTGGCAGATTGTCCCGGTTGTTTCTTTTGAAAAGGTTAAATCGATGGACGCCTATTTCAACCTTCATTCAACTCCCTACCAATTTTTCCAGCCCTTATGGCTAGGTGAAACTTCAAGCACTGGAGTTAACTCTTTTCAAATAGTAAGTGGAATTAGAGGGGAAACCCCTATTGCCATTCATGATGGAGGTCTCATCTACCTCATGGAGGAAGAGGGCGTTTATTATTACCTTCAAATCAAAAACTCCCGGCCAACCTTTTTGTCAAAGCCAAATGATAAACAACAATGGCAATTTCAAGAATTTGAACGAATAGAATGTCCAAAGGAGACAAAAGATTTGCTATCTAACTATCAACAGACATTGTTGATTTTCATGCAAGAAAAAAGAAAGGGCGTTGAACTACCAATACCCATATTTTCACAGCTAGAATGCTTCAAAGTTAGTTCACGCGACCAAAAGAAATCCCTCATTGTTGCAAATCCAATTAGCTGTTTGTAGAGCCTAACAACTCTCAACTTTTAATTAGATTTCAATTCACCTCGTCCAGCAAGAAAAGTTCAGTTGACATCAAGCACCTGGAGTGAGTTGATTATTCCCTGTTGAAAACTGGATTATTATTGAATTTAAAAACACGACTGTGGGCCAATTTTTCAAGCAAGGAGCTCAAAATTATGAAGCTAATGATTAAAAAAAAGATGCTCTCCAACAAGTTAACTCTTGGGCTCATACTTTTTAGTGCTTGTTTGATATTACCAACTATTGGCCATGCACAAGTCGTTGAGGAGGGCCATTATGTAAGCGATATCGATGGTTCATCCTTCAATAAACTCAGTAAAGAAAAGGAAGTTGTCATCGATCATAGAACCAACCTAGGATTTGAAGCCTATGGCCCAAAAGGTATTCATAAACTTCTTGATAAACTCAATGTCCTTTATATTCCACTCTCCGAACTAGAGCAGGGACAAAATAAGATAGATTATCCAAGCTATTCGCAAATTGAAAAAAAGTTAAAAGACATTACTCAACGCTATCCTAGCATAATGACTTTATTCTCCATTGGGAAAACCATTGAAGGACGTGAGTTATGGGTTGTAAAAATTTCTGACAACCCTAACGCCGATGAGCTTGAGCCAGAATTTAAATACATCGCCAATATGCACGGGAATGAAATTGTTGGCAGGGAATTAATGGTCAAATTAATCGAAGATATAGGTAAATCGTATACAGAAAATAATAACCAAACAAAATTTTTGGTTCAAAATACAGAAATTTTTATAATGCCTTCCTTGAATCCTGATGGAGCGGAAAAAAAGCAACGCGGTAATTCTCGATTTGTTGATCTCAATCGAAATTTTCCAGACTTTTCTACCAGTGATAACCAAAACACCCCAAATGGTCGCCAACCAGAAACCCAGGCGGTCATGAAATTTCAATTGGAAAGGAATTTCTCTTTATCTGCTAATTTTCATGGTGGGGCCGTTGTCTTCAATTACCCTTGGGACACGATTGCCGGTAAACACCCTCTCCATGACCATGTTGTCAATCTGGCCTTAGAGTATGCTGATAAAGTGCCGGCCATGCGGAATTCACAAGAATTTCCAAAAGGAATCGTCAATGGTTATGCTTGGTATGAAGTAGATGGCGGAATGCAAGACTGGAGCTACAACTGGCACAGTGACCTTCAAAATACGATTGAATTGTCTGACAATAAATGGCCTTCCTATGACGAGGTTGAAACCTTTTATAAAGACAACAAAGATTCTTTATTCTCTTATATCTCAAAATCTCATCAAGGTTTTGGATTAACCTTTCTTAATTCACCTGGCCCAATTAAGGTTCAAGTCCGCAAAGTCGGATTAAACCAACCCCTTGCAGAGTACCTGACAAATAAAGTCGAATGGTTCAAAAACATTGCAGACGGTGAATACGAGATTAGTGCAGAGTCCGCTGGTAAAAAGGTTACTAAAACCATAGTGGTAAGCTTTAATAACTTATTACCGGCAACTTACTACCCCATTTCGTTTTAATTACAGCTAAATAGGATTCAAACAGAATAAAAAGGAATTATTTTCCTTTCACTTTTGTCGCACTTTTTTTTCAAACGCCTTACTTGAAAATCCGAAAAACACTTGAAGCTGACCAAAAATTATTTTGGAAAGTCGGCGCAATCTTGAAAAGGATTTTCTATGAAGAAGATTTTCTTATTAGGCATCACCACTATTTATGCCATTAGCTGTGCAAACTATCGCCCAGAAAGCTTTGAAGATAAAATGGGAAGGTTTAGTGCAAAGGACAGCAATCCAAATATTGTTCCTCATCTAACTCTTCCTTTTAATGCTCAAAAAACAAGGCAACCTGCCAGCGTGCAAAATCAAACTAACAAGAAGAAGAATGTTTCAACTGATGGTGAGTTTAGTAATAAAAAACTCTACTTCCTCGAACTATTTAATCAATATTACCAAATGGCAGGCATGACACCTTCTACAATGCCAGAAATTAAATCTTGTCCGCATTTTCATTCAGGAATTCTCGAACAATTCGGCACCTATCCTGTTGTAAAAAAGGATCTAGGTATCCTTAGCAAGAATGAATTAAGCAAGCCTGAAAACCAGCAGGTTCGCGATTTTTTGGCCCAATTACCAGTCCATTCTGATGGGCCCCAACCGACTGTGAGCGAAGAGCTTAAAAAAAATCCAAAAGCTGATTCTTATACAACTCAAGTGAAGGCAATAGATGTTCATGTAACCAAACTTCACAATGAAATCAGTGAACTTTGTCAGTCTGGCACAAGTGATAATTATTATATTTTTGAAAACCTAGTAACTTATATTCAATCAAATAAAATAGAAGCGACTGAAAAGGGATTGGCGATTCTCCTCAGAACAACTGTTTTCTCTAATTCCATTATCTTGGGACAATTTAAAAAAGTGGCAGAGAAGGGTAGCAGCAGAATGCCAGCTTCTAGTATTACCAACCGATACACTCCTCAAGTTCTAAAGAGGCTTGATAGCGAATGGGCCATTAATTTCCTAGAATAATTTCCGAGGCTAATTGCCCTTCCAATAAAAGGCGTAAAGCCTATTGCGAGACGAAAGGGCCAATAGAAATGGACCTGAAACTTCAAAGTCTCCAAAAAGGGCCGAAAAATCATGGCCAAGCTGGTGTGACTCCACAAGACTCAATTCCTCACCATTAACTAAGAAAAGACTTCCCTTGGTGTCCCCGATTACCAATTTTCCATTCCATAACTTCATGGAAGTAATCGCACCACGAGAGAGGATTAATTCACCCTTCTTTTGCCAGTCACTATCGTATTTTTGTAACTGCCCCTCTTGTGTTCCAACATAATAAAAGCCATTTAAATGCACTGGCGGTCTGGAACAATTGCTTTCAACTGTTCTTACAATCTGCCCATTGGATGGATTTAAAAAATGGATGGGCCCAGATTTTCCGCTAATAACAAGCGAATTGCTCACAAGCACTGGGGTCATATCCACATCGACAAATTTTGCAGAGGTAACAATTTTTCTTTCCCATAAGGCAGTCCCATCATCTAAAGACAATGCGACGATATTGCCATCGGCCATTCCTACAAAAATTTTATTCTCGTACACCAGAGGAACAGATACACCCTGTAATGTATTTAAAAATGGAACTGAGCGCTGATAGGCCCACAAAACTTTTCCAGTCTTTGCATCCAGAGAAACTATTTTATGATTGCGAAGGTGAAAAATAGCGCGTCCATTAAAAATGGTTGGAGCGGACTCCACAGGTGAGCCGAGATCAATTTCATAACTCAATTCACCACTCGCCCACAGCCTTGCATAAACTCGCCCATCAGTTGTCCCGTAGATTATTAAGTCTTCAAAAATTCCTGGCCCGGCATGATAGGTGCCCAAACCCTTTACCTTCCATATTGATCGCCCATTAGAAAGCTCATAAGCTTCCAAGCTCCCATCATTTTTACCCAAAAATACCATGTCTTGAAAAACTAGGGGCGAATGAACGGCGATAGGTAAATTTCCTGAATCGTACTTTGGATCAATATTTTTTATCCACATCGCCCGACCAAAAGCAGATGAATCTGATTGGGTTCGAGGTGCGAATAATTTCTCGGTCCAACCGGACTGACTTGCTTCTGCAAAGCCTGAAAATAAAATCGCTAAGCAAAATGGAATTCTATACAAATTTTTAAAATTCATGATTTCTTTCCCCTACCAATGAGGAGGAGTTAAAGGCTATTTTATTTGCATTAGATATTGACGTGCAATTTGGGCCAAATCTTGATCATTACCTTGATCTATTACGTATTGTAAGTTTGTTTTTGCCTTATCAATTGATCCAGTTTTTAAATAAAGTCTGCCAAGGTCCAAATAGTTTTTAACTTCAAAAATTTTGATCGGCAGAGACTGAATTTCTTCCAAAGCGGCCAAGGCCTTATCTGTGTTACCCAAGTTTTCATAATTAACTGCAAGCCTAGTCAGTGTAAAATATTTAACAAAAAAGGCATTTCTATCTAATTTGGTTTTAAGGTTCAAAAGAAGATCTACCGCCTCCTGATTTTTATCTTTGCTACTAAGGAAATCGGCGACCTCAATTAAGGGTAAGTAGGTCACTGTATGGCCATTGGTTTCCGTTTGAAATTTCTTTGCCGCATCAAGCAATTCTTCTGGAGTTACCTTCCCTTCCTTGGCCGGCGCTAAACTGTTTGTACGAAACAAAGAAGCCGCTTTTGCCATCTCAATATTCTTCTTTTGGCTTACCTGCCAGTAAGCTCCAAATCCCACAAGCGCTAATATCGCGGTAACCAGAGTCCCTAAAACGACAGATTTGTGCTTGTTATAAAAGCTCCCTATTTCTGTTTCATTAAGGACTTCATCAATTGGCCTCGAATTTGGAGCTGGTCGGTTCCCACTGGATGGACTCGTTCCATTTTTTGAGGTGGTCACCTGATTGGCCAATTTTTGTTCGTTGTTCGTTGAACCAACGTGTCCTGTTGTCATAGAACTTCCTTTATCGTTAAGATACTAAGCATTTAAGAATGTAGAGTTTAAAAAGCAATTCCGTGAGTTGTCAAAAGCATTTGATAACTTCGAACAAATTGGAGGCCTCAATGGTCAAAGAAGCGAAATTTCAACCCACAGTGACGAGATTATTAACTTTGCCATTTATTCTCCTTGTTATTTTTTCTTTCCTACCTAAAAACTCTTTTGGGCGGGACAACATAGGCCGAATGGGTATTGGGACGACCAACCAATTGGCCAACGATATGCCGGCCATATCATTTAAAATTATGAAGGACGCCTCTTTCGGGATTGGCGGTGTGATCGCGTTTTCGACCAGTGAAGACGAAGGTGGCCATGGAGCGGGAATTAAGGTTTATAAATTAATTTTTGATGAACCACAGCTTCAGTTTTATGCCTCTGGCTTAGCAGCGATGATAAAAGAAAAAGGTGGGCAAGATGAAGGAAGTGGCTTCCAACTCGATGCAACGTTAGGCTCAGAGTTCAGTTTTCAGGGTCTCGATAGTCTTGGCTTTAGTTTTGAGGTGGGCTTTAGTATGAACAAAACCGATGAAATGGTTATCGAAACGGTTGGTTATCATTTTATTGTCGCAGCCCTCCATTTCTATTTATAATAACTTAGATGCAAATTAATCCTCATTCTTCCAAATTTATAAAGCCAAGATTTTTTAAAGTATTTAAAAAGAATCTCAGTTGGTTTTTTCTTAGTACTTTCTTGCTTCTCCATAGCGTGGCTGCATTTCCTCAAGCGGGTGGTCTTGCTAACGAGATAACAGATGATGATCTCGACTCTGGTTCTGATATTTTTAGTGATTTTAATGAGGATATTTTGGGCGCTCATATGGCCGAAGATGAACGCTTTTACCGCTATGGCCGATTTTTCTCCTTTCAACTTGCGTTTGGCCTAACTTCCTTTGATGGAAATCGCGGGGCTGCCTACGAAAATGAGCCACCAACTTTTGGCGCGGGATTTAATTGGTTTAGTGATTTCCAGACTTCGTTTGGTTTAGGGATTGAGTATTCAAAACACAGCATGTTCATCGGAGAACCGGTCAACAATTTTCGGACTAATCCACCAGGCTTCATCTCAATTAGCGCCCTTCGCGTTTATCTTGGGTATCGCTATTATATTGATACGGCTAACCTCGGAACGGCCATCACCTACTCTAATCCCTATTTCACGGCAAGGATGGAGTACTGGTACCTCACCAACAAATTCGTTGATCAAACCCAGCTAGAAGATGATAGCGGTGGTGGGTTAGGCTTTGCCGGTGGTTTTGGGATGGAATTCCCAATAAAGTTGCGTGAATCATATATTGGTGTCGAAATGCTTTACCACACCGTAAACTTCCACGATAAATACACCCAAAAATTTCGCCCCATAAACCAGGGCGGTTTTGGCTTTGACGATTTAACGGGCAATGTATGGACTACCATGGTTGCCTACGTTATGAGCTGGTAATCAAATAACGATCCCACCAATCTTTTATTGCGGGCGAACTTCTTTTAATCTTCTTGCTAAATCTGCACCTGATCTAAAAATCAAATGAACTGGCGTATTCCGAATTCTAAAAGTATCTCGAAGTCCATTCTTTAAATATCTCTGATACTGCTCTGGAATTCCCTTGCTCTTATTCACAAACATTAAAATTGTAGGTGGCCCACTTTTTATTTGGGCGCAATATTTAACTTTTAATCTTGCTTTGCCTGGCATTGGTGCGGGAGTTCGATCCATCAACTCCATCACAGCACGGTTAAGTTCCCCGGTTGAAATTTTACAGCGACGAATGAGAAATGTTTTAACTAGAGAATCTCTTAGTCGTCCCAACCCCCTGCGACTGTGAGCCGTAAGAGGTACAACATCGCAATATTGAAGCCAAGGGGAGGTCATCGTCATAGTTGTTAAGTATTCCCTTCGCTCTTTGCCATTTTTATATTTCTTAAGAACTAGATCAAACTTATTAAGACCAACGACGACCGATTTTCCCTTTTCGATGGCAATGCTAATTAGGCGCTTATCCTGATGGGAAATTCCTTTCATTGAATCAACAAGATAAATCACAATATCTGATTCTGTAATCGCCCTTAGCGCACGGTAGACGGATCTGGCCTCGACTTCTTCTTTGATAAGAGATTTTTGACGAATTCCCGCGGTATCAACGACGTGTACTGATCGCCAATGAGACCCATCAGCTTGAGAAGGAGCTTCAAGTTCTTTTGATTCGCTCACTTCACCATCGGTTGACTCTTGGTCCTCCGAAAAAAGTTGACCATAAAGCTGCTGATTGTTTTCTTCCTCATCTCCGAGTTCATTAGGTTCAGAATCTTGGGAATCTAATTCAATTCCACTTTCATTAACTTCTGGATTTGATATTTTTTCCTTTTCTCCTTCAAAATATTGCTCCAACTCTGGCTCAAGATAACTGGCCTCATCTTCCTTTTCTTCAGCGTAACTCACGGCCAAAGAGTCATAAACTTCCGGATTATTTTTTCTAAACTTTTCATATTCCTTAAATAGTAATTGGGTGTCATAGCTTGGGATATGCTCATCCAATAAGTTGGCCTTATCGCCAAAATACAAATCAAAATAGGCCTCAATTGGATCGACTGTCGTACCAGGAACATCACTCACCAGAGCTCTTGGGCTTCCAACGAGGGCATTGAGAAGAGTTGATTTCCCAGCATTTGGTAAGCCAACAATTGCCACTGTACCGACAACGCGCTCCCGAGGAGTTATCCCACGCTCTAAACCTGGAGTGGAGTTTAATTCTTGCCCCATTTCAATCCCGGCCTTTTGTAGTTGGCGCTTTAAATCATTTATTCCTCTATTATGGGCCGCTGAACTCGAAAAAATCTGATCTGAATCAAGTCCAAGAGCATAAAAATCATAAATATTTTTTTCTAATTCTTCGTTATCTACTTTATTGACTACGACCCAAAATTTTCTTTGAACTTCTCTTAGATAGCGAACGATTGCTTCATCATATGGCATCAAGCCTTCTTTTCCATCGACAACGAGAAGGACAAGATCCGACTCCCTAATGGCCTCTTCACCTTGGGTCACCATGGCCTTATAAAAGATATTGGCCTTTTGTTCATAATTGGAGTCCTGGTGATTTCCCTTCGCTGTACGAATATTCAACTCCGGGTAGAAACCACCTGTATCGACTAGAATACAGTCCAAGCTTGACCACTCACTTGATTCATCTAGTGTCACGACATCATAATGACGATCTCTCGTCACTCCAGGCATATTGAATGTTATGGCCTTTTGCCCTTTCCCAAGCAGACGATTAAAAAGTGAAGATTTCCCTACATTCGGTCTACCGATGAGAGATACTACAAAAGATCGGCGACTCATTTTCTCCTCCAAACGCGGGCACTATCTTGGGCCCGAGGCAAACCAATTTCTTCCAATAGAAAATTATTTTTAAACCACTTTGGAGAAACTTTTACGTGTAAATTTAAATGGACGCGACTTCCTGTCATTGCTTCGATTTTTTTACGCGCACGAATACCAATCTCTTTAATCATGCTACCTTGCGAGCCAATGACAATGGCCCTCTGGCTCTGTCGATTTACGTGAATACTGGCAGAAATCATGGCCTCATTGTCTGGTTGAATAATAACTGGCCCATCAGTTTCAAAGTTACTAATTTCCTTTGGCGCCGTTTCTACTGCTTGAACTTCTCCCATATTAACGTTGTCGCCAGCTGGTCTTCTTTTATTTTTGTTTTTAAACTCTCTATATTCATCAATTGTTACTGCGATTTCATAAGGCAATTCGTCTTTTAACAAATGAAAGGTCTGCTCACGAATGAATTCACTTGCAAAAAATCGCTCATTTTTGTTGCTAATAGAGCCGTCAGGAAACAGATGGGGCGCTGAAGGTGCTTTTACTTCAAGCTCTTTTACAAGTTGATTAATATTGGAATTATCAATGGAGCTAACTAAAAAGAATTTTTCCAATGAAGGGATTATCTCTTTGGCCTTTTCAAAAACCATCGTAAGAGGCAACTCTCCAGATCGTTCAACTAAATCACTTTTAGTAAAAACGAGCCAAGTTGGACCAAGGTCAGCCTGATAAATTTCCTTAACTTCTTTAAGCTGCTTTAAAATTTCACCAGTAATATCTATCAGTAATAAATTTAAATCGGCACCTTCTGAGCCTTCTCTTGCCTGTTGATTCATTCGTTTATTTAGCTCTTGTCCTGAGCGATGAAATCCCGGAGTATCAACAAGAACAATCTCTGCATACCCCACATTAAATACACATAAAAACTTATTTCTCGTCGTTTGAGGTCTATTGGAGACAATCGATAGCTCAGTACCTATAAGCTTATTAATTAGAGTACTTTTGCCTACATTAGGAACACCTATTACGCTAACGACCATCGACTTGTTTTTTGGATGTTGGTGCTCAAATAACATAATTTCATCTCCTTAATTCAGATTATTTATTTATCTATTTTAATTTTTTCAATGCAATTCTCGCGGCATTTTGCTCCGCTTCCCTTTTTGATTTTCCAGTTTCTATAATCTCCATCACTGACAATGGTTCACTGTTGGAGCTTTCTAATTCATGACCTTTTCTTTTAATTTTTAATGTACAGGCAAAGCTATTTACTGCTCCACTAATTACACTTTCATTAACTGTGAGCGTTGAATATTCTGGCATTAACTTAAATTGATCCAGGCATAGCTCTTGAAGTCGAGACTTAGGATCAAAATCAAAAACTCTATCTTCAGAAATAAAGGATCTATGGTTTTGCTCTTCAAATGCTTTAATTGAATGTTCAAAAAAATGAGATGCTCCCATCATTCCTTGGTCCAAATAAATGGCCCCCACCATGGCCTCAAAAATATCTGCAATGGCCTTTTGATATCCAACACTCTCAATTTGCTTTAAAAATGTTTGACCAGCACCTTTTGAAGCTAAAAGAAAACGACCTAACCCCAAGGCATGGCCCAATTGAAAAAGACCTTCTTGCCCAACAAGCATGGCCTTCATTTGACTTAATTGGCCCTCTTGATACAGAGGAAAATGTTTAAATAATTTCTCAGCAACTAAACTACCGAGAATACTATCTCCTAAAAATTCTAATCGTTGATTGGAGCAACCATTAAGCTGTTTCACTTCATGACAAAGGGAGGCATGGATAAAACATTGCGTGAAAATTTGCTTATCTTTAAATTGGAGTCCAATTTCAGATTCCAAATTACTAAATGGCATGGAATTATACAAAAATTGTAGCAGTTGATTATTTGGACCTGAATTTTCACTTTGATTTTCTGAAGAAACTAAATTGACATTGGAAATGGAACCGACAATTTTTCCCAATTGAGGAAAAATTTCACTATAAAAAAGATTTTGGAAGCTCTCTTGGGTCATTTTCAGCTCCAAATGGATGTCTCCGCCTTGTAGCACAAGATTAAGGCCACAAAATTTTGATCATCACATCTTCAAGGTCATCGGGCGGTTTCAAAGCGCCATTAAACTATTATTCAAATTTAGGCGCACCATATCATTGATGTTTTTAGTTTGGCAACGTTCAAAAATTCTAGAGAGCAATCTAGACTTAACGCCATCCCAACATATCAATATTAAAAGGTTTTCATCCAATGCCAGGCTCCTCTTTTCAATGCATCTAATCATGTATCTTTGATTGCCGAGGCCAAAAGCAGGGGGTAATCTTAGAACCTCTAATTTTATGAGCCTAGGTTTTATCATGCACCAAGAAAGCACTGTTAACCCGAGTAATTTAAATCCTACAATCCCTCTGAATAAAACCCCCATGGAATTTTTCTTAAACCTCAAAGAAGAATTTCTCAGTGATTTAATTAAAAAAGATAGAAGCCAAAACACGGTGAAAAATTACCGAACTGACTTAGATTGTTTTCAAGATTATCTTCAAGAATTTTGTCCAGAAAGAGGCCTGCTTGATTTTGAATTGGGCCCAGTGCTTGAGTATGGCAAATATCTTCAAAAAAAATACACAAGTGATAATTCTAGACGCCGTAGAGTTCAAACTCTGCGAATTTTTTTCGACTATCTTGTTTCCAAAGGAATGTTTTCAACTAATCCTGTAAGAAAAATTCCAACAAGTCCAAAATTTTTGGATATTCCCAGACCATCGTCTTTTGCAGAAATAAAGACTCTTTGGCACGCCCTTCTCGACGAAGAGAAGATCGCCACTCAACCGCTGCCTAGACTCATGGCCCTAAGAAACCAAACAATCTTCCTGCTGATTTATGGAGCAGGATTGAAAGTGAGCGACCTTGCCCCCATGCAATTAGACGACCTCATTTTGAGTGGCGAAACTCCTCGTGTGATGGTTCGTCCTTTGCGTCGCGACCCATACTCAATACCTTTACCTGAGCAGTTTAGAGAAACATATAAGCGTTACCTTGCTCTTCTTAAGGTCATGAAAAATCAGTTCCATTTATCTTTTGATAATCTTCTATTCAATGCCAATCCTTATAAAATCTTGCGCGGGGGCCTTAGTCCTCGAGGACTAGAAATTATTTTTGAAGAATATCGCGACAAGCTTTTAATTCAAATGACACCTAAAAGCTTGAGACAATCGACAATCATGAAATGGATCAATCAAGGAAACCCTGACTCAGTCATTAAAGAATGGCTTGGAGTTGCCCCTTCCTATGATATGGCCCAGTATAAAATACGTTCGAACCAATTTAACTACGACGATGAAACCTTAGTCTCGATTCAAAAAGAATACCTTCACTAATTAAAATGCATGAATAGTACCATGGATAGTACTAAGAGCTCCTTTAACCGACCGCCACTCAAGCTCTTGCTCCTCCAATATCTGAGATCAAAGGGACGTGCGCCATTTCCCTTTGATGGACATTTTCGGGAAGCGAACAACATAACTTTCCTTAATGCCAATGAAGAGACTCTTAAAATTATTTTGAGGGATATTCAAAATGCATCCACTTCCATTTCGATTCACACCTATATTCTAGGAAATGATAGTGTTGGTCAGACGTTTTTAAATTTACTTCTAAAACAGGCCCAGCGAGGAATAAAAGTCTCACTTCTCACAGACGCAGTCGGAACTCAAATTCCCCAGGAGTGGAAAGCCTATCTTCAAAAAGGGGCCATCCAATGGGTTTCCTTCAACCCAGTTCTTTCCGACCAAAGCTATACTCAAAATTTAAGACGAGCTCACCAAAAGATTATTTTAATTGACGACAAAATACTATATGTCGGCGGCTTCAATTTAGCGCAAGAATATTTTTCTCCCTACCCAATTAATCCCGTTCCGTGGGTTGATTTTTGCTTACGAATAGAATCAAAAAAATTGGAATTCATATCTAAATATCTAAGACAAATTGAAGAATTTAGTCCAACGACTGAGTGCTTTGCAGTTGAAGGAAATTTAAATCAAGATGAAATAAACAATAGATACCGGTTTTTAATGCAGGATGGTCTTCATGGACTCCATCATGTTTCGGACCAAGTAAACAAGGCCCTCAAATCGGCCCAGGAAGAAATACTTATATTTGGAGGATATTTTTTCCCGAGTCCCTTACTTCTAAACAAGCTCGTCAAAGCAAAAAAGCGCGGTGTCGTCGTTCGTATCCTCATGAGTGAACACTCCGATGTACCTTGGCAACTTTATGCCAGTTTTTATATTGCCCAAAAACTTTCCAAAAAAGGCATAGAAATTGGAATTTTAAAAAATCGGGTTCTCCATGGCAAAGCCCTAGTTACTGATGATAAATGGTGTTGCTTAGGTTCCTATAACTTCCACTTTACCTCGAATCTTATCAATTTAGAGATGAACATCGAAACAATTGACCCCCAAGTTGTTTCAAATCTAAAAAAACACTTTATGGATTTATTTAATAACCAATCAGAATTGTGGCACGACTACCAATCTGGTCATTTTTTAAATCATCTATATTGGCGCTGTAGAAATTATTTAGCGTATCTAATAACTTTAATTTTCCAATTGATTTATCAGCACCATTTTAAAAGAACTGACCAATAGTGCTTACTCTGGCTTCATTGCTTGCGGTCGTTTATCAACGGGTAAACCTAAATCGTGGTCCATATCCCAGCGATCAGTTAACAATTCATGTCTTTCGATGCGATAAAATTCAATGTCCCTATCAAGCTCATCCAGCCTTTTGGACATTTCTTTTTGAAGAATTATTCCTTCTTTCTTTTTAGTCGCCAAGTTTTCCATGGCCTTTTGCTTTCTCTTTTCTAATTCAGCAATCTGCTGGTCAAATTCCGCCGTAACTTGGACTCGCTTTTGATCATAGGACCATAAAAAATGATTAATATCGTTGGCTTGTCTTAAAAAGTCTCTTTTCCTCTTTAAAAGTAAAACTCGATAAACGCTGGCATCCTTTACACGTCCAGATAAAACAGGACTATAAAAACTTAATTGAGTCCCCCTTCGAAAGTAATCTTCCCTCCCCCAGCATGGGTAAGTGTCGCGAACGGAAATTACAAAATAATTTTTTTCAACATCCCGAATATAACCAATACATGGCTTTCTTGCTTCTTTTAACGATGGAACATTGAATTCCAACATATCTCCAGCACGAAAAAACTTAACATTGCGGTTTTCACTCATAATTTTTATGATATTCCCTGAAGCATCTCTATCCGTAACCCGTCCAGGAAAGCGGGCATAATCTGTTTTGTAGTCGTAATAAGAATCAACATTTTTATAAAACTCTTCGTCTGAGGCCAATGTTCCCCCGTATTCCGTCGCGGCACGTGAAATAAAAGGGGTCAATCCCAAGAAAATAAATAAATAAATTTTTATCAATTCTCTCTCCACTTTCCTCTACTCCGATCTAAAGCAATAATGACGATATGAGTAATTTATGCGCTTCTAAGAACCATTATGCCATGCTTTCAAAATCTCACCAGTAAAAGGCAATTTCAGGCCTGACGAATCGACTATGAACCATTACCTTTCTGGAATTGTTGACCGCGATGTTTGAGCGTTCTGCTCAGGTCATACCTTAACCTAACAAACGCTAAGGAGTTCCCCATGATTTTTTTTGTTGATACCGGAATAATTGATGAAATTAAGGCCGCAGCCGAGCTTGGTATCGTTGATGGGGTGACTACCAATCCAAGCCTCATTGCCAAAACTGGTAAACCGCAGAAGGAAATTATTAAGGAAATAAGCCAAATTATAGACGGTCCCATTTCAGCTGAAGTCATTTCGACTAACCTGAAGGGTATGCTGGCCGAAGCTGAAGACCTAAGCTCTATTCACTCCAATGTAGTCATTAAGCTTCCACTTACTGAAGCAGGCATTTCTGCTTGCAAAGTCCTTAGTAAGCAAGGTGTAAAAACAAACGTCACTTTATGCTTCTCTCCACTTCAGGCCCTTGTGGCCGCCAAGGCCGGAGCAACTTACATCTCTCCATTTGTGGGACGCTTGGATGATGTGGGTCATGACGGCATGGGGCTTATTAGAGAAATTCGTGCCATTTATGACAACTATGGGATGGAGACCCAAATTCTTGCAGCAAGTATTCGTCATTCTACCCACGTTAGAGATGCCGCTTTAGCTGGCGCTGATGTTGGAACAATGCCTCTATCGGTTATCAGACAGCTCTACAAACACCCCCTGACTGACAAGGGCTTGGCCCAATTCCTGGAAGATCACGCAAAATCAATAAGATAGGGAAAGCCAAACAAAAACGTTTCGGTAAGGTTTTAGCGAAAAGTACCCGACAGGATATGTATGGGTTTATTCGCACCAATTATTGCATTCTTTAGGACAGCATCACCTAGACTGGTGAATGTTGCTTTAGTTACAAGCCTTGTCTTTGGCTGCAAGGCCCCTAGTGATAGTCAGTCACAGTTACAATCCCGCAGCTCCTATGGTCCCTATTCTAAGTCTCAAGCTGCACGTCTTCGATGGTCTGAAGCGCAAATTCAAACTGGGTTGACGGTTAAGGTTGGGAGTAATTTGGCCACTGATTTCGCCATTCCAAACTCGCCAAATGCTTTTGAGTTGGCCAAAAATGCCTGGAACAATGCCAATCTTGGTGTTCAATTTTTTAAAGCCTCACCTTCCACAGAGGCCAAAAATTATACAAAACTTGTTTCCTTTCATGACAATGAAATGGGAGTTTACAAAAAAACTAACTGGTTTCCAGAAGTAGGATCTCAAGCATTGGCCATCACTCAATTTTTTGGAAAAAGAAAAACTGATGGTCGGGGCGAATATGTCGAAATGGTTCATGCTGATATCATACTCAATTTTGAAGACTACGAATTTTCTACTGATCCCGATGACTTTACCAAATACGACATTGCTTCAGTGTTAACTCATGAGCTGGGGCATTTTTTAGGACTTCATCATGAGCTCAATTCTTATTCTTCTGTCATGCGACCTTCATTAGGAACTTTCGAATCAGAGCGTGAACTCTATCCCCTGGATATCGATTCCCTTTTAATGAATTATCCAGAACTAAACCAAGAAAATGGAAATAGTCACCTCACTGCAGGAAGCACAAATGCCGCAAATTCTGGAATATATGCAGGCCATATAAGCGATGGTAGCGATGAATGGATCGAGGGCCATTTTGAACTTCGGGCCGATGGGGAATGCGCCCATTACGTTGGCAAAAACTATATTCAGTCTCATTACTTATCAATAAAAAGACCATTGAAGTAAAAAAAAAGGCCAGTCGTAACTGGCCTTCTTTTTATAAATTCAATCTATTAAAATTTATTTTACAGAATCAACAAGGGCCTTGAAAGCATTAAGGTCAGTCGCAGCCAACTCTGAAAGCATTTTTCTATTTAGCTCAATACCTTTTGTTTTAAGCATATTGATAAATTTGCTGTAGCTTAAATCAAACATACGACAAGCAGCATTGATTCTCACGATCCATAATTGACGCATATCTCTTTTAAGAAGTTTACGGCCAAAATAAGCATAGTGAAGAGCGCGGTTTACAGTGTGCACAGTGTGACGAAACATTGCTGTTCTATCCCAGTGATAACCTCTGGCCATGCGTAGAACTTTGTTACGACGACGACGGGCCTTAAAACCTCTTTTTGCACGTGACATGATTTCCTCCTTAACGCTGGGGAGTTCAAGATAATGAACTTCTTAATATTCCCAGTTGGTCAGTCATTATTTCCAAGCGCTGAGCGCTTTTAATTACATATTAATGAGCATTCTCTCAACGTTCCAAAGATTAGCTTTGTGAACGATTGCAGCTTTACTAGCACGCTTTTTTGCTTTCTTAGGACGACCTTCTAAAAGGTGACGTGAAAAAGCACGACGTCTTTTAATTTTTCCTGTTCCAGTTTTTGAAAACCGCTTCGCTGCGGCCCTTTTAGTCTTCATCTTGGGCATATATCACTCCAACTATCTCATAATCTGAAAAACGAAACGCACTTATACATAAAAAAAAAAGGGCCGTAAATGGCCCTTTTCAAAATAAATTCAACAGTTTTTGGACTATTTAGCGTCCTTAGAATTAGATTTTGCAGCCTTCGCCGCTTGACCTTTTTCTTTTTCTAAAGCCGCAATTTTCTTAGGATCAGGGCTAATCATAGCAAAGACCCTATTACCCATAAATTTTGGAGGGGATTCTAAAACTCCACCTGACGCTTCAATGGATTGAATAATCGAACTAAACTTCTCCATTCCAAGGTCTTTGTAAGCAATTTCTCTTCCTCGAAATTGCATGACAAGCTTTATCTTATCTCCATCTTGAAGGAATTTCTCTGCATGACGTACCTTTGTTTCAATATCGTGTAGCTCAATATTGGGACGAAATTGAATTTCTTTAAGTTGAACAACAACTTGCTTTTTCTTGGCTTCGCTGGCCTTTTTCTGCAAGGTATATTTGTATTTTCCGTAATCTATCGCTTTAACGACAGGTGGCTCAGCATTGGGTGAAATTTCAATTAAATCAACACCTAAACCTTCAGCGATTCTTCTGGCCTCATCAATCCCAACGATTCCATAAGAATGTCCATCCTCACCAATCAAACGAACTTCAGGAACGCGAATTTGATGGTTAATTCGTGGACCTTGTTCCTTTTTTTTGTTTTGGTCACGAAAGTTTGTTTGGCCATCTTTCTCCCGAAAATCTCTGATAAACTACCCCCTGAATAATAAAACCTAATTTATGTAACAACCTAAAATTTATGGCACTTGCCGAAATGAGTCAATCCTCAGGTTGTTTAAAATACTCGATTCTGGCTCCTGTATCATATTTTTTATCCCATGGTCCATAAAACATACTCATTTTCCACGTTTCGACCCATTCAATATTAGATTGCTGGCGAAGAGCGTCGCCATAATTCCACAAATGTCCCAAAGATAAATTTTCCAATTCTTTTAATTCGCAATGGCGAACCCAGGATTCACCTGGTGTTGATTCAAAAAGGTAAAAGGGAGCCTCTTCGGGAGGAGGCCCAATAATTTCCCTTCCTACCCAAACGATTTCATCCTTAGGAAAAAAATAAAAATGAACCTCTGGGTTGGCCCATTTTATTTTAGGATTGAGTAAAAGCCAATAATCAATAGCTCCAATTCTCCCCTGCCATTCAGTGCCAGGATAAATGAGCACATCATAAAGGAGTCGAGCGCGGGAAGTGGATTGATGTTGAAAATATTGTTCCATGGGAAATTTAAAAAGAAATATTAAATTTAGTATGCTGGGTTAACTGAAGCTCAATTTCGACAATTTGTTGATCCAATTTGGCCAAATCGAGAACTTTATAAGGCCCTTGTTCTTGAGTAATTATTTTTTGGTTCACCAAATAGGTTAAAACGTTTCTTGCAAGAGGATGGTTAAAACTCTCAGGGAATTTGATGACTCGACTTAAAGACATTTCTGTATCAAAGACATCTTTGCATTTTTTAAGATAGGCTTCAGTTTTGAAACCTTGTTTATCCTGCATATAAAGGGCCTTGACTGCAAGAGCGCCAATATAATATCCCTCGAGGAGATAATTTAGCCCCTTGCTAAATACCCCAATCTCCTGAAGCAACAAATAAAGCTCCCGATGCTCCAACGTCAAACAATCTTCTAAATCTTTTATTTCGCGACCGACGCTGACAGAAATTATTCGAAGCGCGGTATAAAATAATTCTTTCACGGTTGGAAGGTAAAACTCATATTTCAATTGAGCTCGAAGACCTAAAAAATGCTTCCCTAAATCTTGCTTGTTATTTATTCGACCGGTGAACAAACCTAACCAAGCAGAATTTATAATCCAGGGAACCAAAAAGTGATGCAAAATGGAATTCTTAAAATAAAGAATTTCCATCCGCGCCTCTTTTTTTATAGAGAAAAAGATGTGGCCTTTACTCTCGCTACCAATACGTTCAATTTTCTTATTGGCCAAAAACATTTGAAGCACACGATCGATTGTCTGATCCAATTTCTCATCGCTCAAGGATGCAGTCATTGGAATTCCAAACTTATTACAAAATCTAGCAATCTTTTTGGCCTTCTCTTTAATCTCTTCTAGTTTTAAAGCTCCAACGTTGTCATCCAACATGGTCAAAGACAAAAGCGAGCTAGGGGTAATGAGCATTTTTCTTCCCACCGCTCGAAAGCAATCAAAGGCAAGGGTCTGAGTCTTTTCCTTTATGTTGTCATTTTCATGTAACTCAAAAGGAATTGGTTTCCCTACGTGCATATGGATACTGCCCAACTGAACTTGAAAAACTTTATAAAGTTTTAATAATTGGGCCGTACTTTCTTTCATTTTTTTGGCGCCAGTCATCTCTCTCGCCAAGGATTTTTGCTCAGGTACGTATTCGTGGGCAATTGTCACTGGTAAAAATAAAAGAGGCTTTTTATCTTCTGGAGGCAAATGAAAATGAGCATCCAAAATCATATGGAAAAAACCATATCGTGGAGGTAACAATTTTCCAGTTCGGGATCTCCCACCTTCAAAGAAAAACTCTACAGGATGTCCTTCAGACAGGAGATGAAATAAATAAGCTTCAAGTGTCATTTTATAAAGAATGTCATTGGCAAATGACCGACGAATAAAAAAACAGCCCGAACCACGAAATAACTTTCCTATTGGAAAAATATCAAGATTAATACCGCCAGCAATGAATACAGGAAAACGGTAATTCTTGTGAATGATATAATTTAATGCCAAATAATCTGCGTGACTTTGGTGATTGGGAACAAATACTACATGGTTTTCTTTGACTAACTTTTTAAGGTCAATATCTTCAGGTAGAACAAAATTAATTTTATCATAAAGATAGCCAACAATAGGATCAAGAATTTTTCCGAAATTATCTATGGTCCCCTTACTATAGGTGGAAGCAATCTCTTTAAGATTTTTTAGAACTTTGGCCTTGTCCTGAATATTATCCTTGAGTCTTTGCTCAAGACGCGGATAAGACAAAACCCTTTTTTCCATTTTGGATAACAAC
>Ga0172372_10000175_pt1 | contig 98809 bp, 75 predicted proteins | sample LakKiv5m_2_FD_114544 | JGI IMG/M metagenome (GOLD analysis project Ga0172372, IMG submission 114544) | Freshwater microbial communities from Kabuno Bay, South-Kivu, Congo - kab_092012_9.5m | ecosystem: Environmental > Aquatic > Freshwater > Lake | place: Democratic Republic of the Congo... | reverse complement strand
CACCCCGTAGCACGGGCTTATCTAGCCCGTAGGACTTTGAACTTATTAAGTGAACCGCTTGGGTAGACTTCAGGTGTCCGGGAGCAGCCAAACAGCCAGGACGATTGGGACAATCGCCCGACGGTTAGCACCCCGTAGGAGGCTTTACTTAATGAAGCCCAACCCCGCTACGGGGCAAAAGCCCCATTTTACGCGGGGGTTGGCAGCGGTTGCGATTGGGATTGGTTTTTTGCGATCTATTCGGGAAACTTAGGGATCGATGGGTACATTCAACAGAAAAATCCAGTGAAATCATGCAGCGGATTGAGCTCGAAGACGGTGGTGTGATCCTTTACCAAGAGTCGTTCTTTCCCCAGAAACTGGCAGACCGTTTCTTCGAGTCCTTGCGATCCGAATGCCAATGGGAACAAAAGCCCGGCATCTTTGGGCATCTGCAACCCAGGCTCATCGCCTCCTACGGTGATCCTGGTGTGCAATACAAGTACTCGGGAATCGTCAATGTCGCACTGCCTTGGACCGACACCCTCGTGGAAATCAAATCCCAGATTGAGTCGGTTCAAGTCGATTCTCAGCGACCGCAGTTCAACTATTGCTTGCTGAACCTGTATCGCCACGGTCAAGACAGCATGGGTTGGCACGCAGATGATGAACCGGAAATGGGGAATATCATCGGCTCAGTATCGCTTGGGCAAACTCGCAAATTTCGGATCCGTCACAATACTAACCGCCGCACTCAGGACTTCTTGCTAGGCCATGGGTCGCTGCTAATCATGGCCGGACGGATGCAGCAGTATTGGCAGCATGAAGTCCCAAAGACGAAAAAACCGGTGGATCCTCGAATCAACCTGACTTATCGCAAGATCCAAACGACTAGCCAGGACGCTTAGCCTATCGTATCGAATCGGAGAGTCGGTACCCCGTTTCTCAAAGACCAAATCGCAGCGGCCGTTCGATCGTTGATCTGCAGTTTGCGCAGAACATTCTGAACATGCTCTTTGACGGTCTCTAAACTAATGCTCAGCGACTTGCTAATATCTCGATTGCTCAGCCCCAGCGACAAGTGAATCAAGATTTGATACTCTCGCCTTGTAAGTGGCACCGTGAGCGATTCAGGTGGCTTGTGAGGATGCAACAAAAACTGCTTGGTCACAACAATCAGGGAATCCAATGGCCGTTGACCCGTTGCAATCGATTCGCACGACTGAACCAATCGCTGTACCGAATATCGTTTAGGAATGTAATCCCACACATCCATGGCACATGCCCGCGCTACATGGGTTGGATTCTCATCATAGGAATAGACAATCAGCTTGGATCCAGAGTGTTTCTCTAAAACACTCTGGCAAGCATCAAAGAGATCCGTGCTTGCAACCCGCAGCTCTGAGATGATGATGTCGCAAGGATTCTCCGAGAGAAATGCATCAAGGCCATCAAGACGATTGAGAGTTCCGATCAAGCCGTGGCCGGCAGAAACCATGGCCTGTCGCAAACCATGTGTGCACGTGGGGCTATCGTCTATACAACAGACGCGTAAGGACATTGAATGGGCTCGGATCGCTTTGCAGCAATACCGATCGATGAGCAGGAGGAGATGACTGGCAGATAAGCGAGGGAACAGCCGGTTCGGGCACGTCCATTCCCATCGGACACCCAGTCTAACAAAATCGATATCGGTTGGCTTGGAAAAATGTCAAATTTTGTTTCCACTCCCGCGGACAAAACGTCCCTTCGACCTGATTTCCCTGGAATTCCAAGGATTTAACGCTTAGCTTTTCTTAAACCCAATGGATCTTCTGGGTCCAAAGGAGCCAAAGTGCCTGTGTCGCCCTTACCCGAATCGCCGGTGGAGTCCGAAGCCCCATTTTCCCCCTCGGCCTCCGAAAAAGCGTGGTTTAGTGCGTTGATGACGATGAGAATGTCCAGCGGTGAAACTTGGCCATCCCCATCGACATCCAAGTCGTTTCGGGCTTCGCCCTCACCCGGGGGGGTAATCTGTCCCGAACCATGTCTGTTGAGGTAATCGATAATGATGAGCGGATCCAGGGGAGTAACCACTCCGTCGCCATCGACATCCGCTGGATTTGAATCGTTGTGATAAGGGGTTTGGTCCCGGACGATAAAAATACGCTCGGGCCGCTCGATGGTCTCTCCGTTGGTTCTAGAACGAGCTTGGAATCTCAGGTCGATCCAGCCTGGGTTTTGGTAAGGAATCATCGCTGAATCCCGAACTTTCAACGTGTTGCCGACGACTTCGAACCGACCATCGGAGACCGAATAGTCGAAGACTTCGTTGGCATCTGGATCTACGATCGACAAGCTTCCTAGCACATAACCTGGCTGATTTTCCGGGATGGCTAACACACCGCTGTAGAGCAACCCTTGTGGAGGATCGTTAACGGGTTGGATTTGAATGCTCACGGTCTGTGGGGCCGACCAGCTTCGACCATCGTAAGCTTGGACGATGATTTGATCTTGTCCGTTGGCATCGGGCTTGGGGGTGTAGACTCCTCCAGAGCTGGTGCTCCAGGAAACGGATCCAAGTTGTCCATCGCGGACCACGATATAGTGGAGGGAATCTCCGTCGCTGTCGCTGCTTGAATCAGACCACTGGGATGTTTGAATTGCAGCAGGTTTGTCCTCGGTCGCTTGGACGCCAGGTAAAGCACGGAGCATCGGCGGATTGTTCTGAGAACGATTGCGAATCCCGATCGCTACCTGCTGGATGACTTGATCGCTAAGCGTTGCGACGGTCGCTTTGGCGATACTCAATACGTGGCGGTAGATTTGTCCATCGCGGATACCGACAAGGGTATCGCCGCGGAAACCGAGTTGAAAATTGGTTCTTGAAGCTTTCTCTGGAGTTCCAGCGTCGGTAAAGAGCACGTCGAATGCCTTTGAGCCCTCGGCAATCGTCCAGCCGATCCAACGGGATGTGTTGGACTTAGAGAGCGACCATAGGATTCCTCGTCCCAAATCAAACACCAGGGGTCCTTTGGCTTGTTCGAGCACCAACTGGGTTGGAAGTCCAGTGGAGGTTGAAAGGATTTCAATCCCACGATCGGTTTCAACGGCGATCTGCTTTGAGTCTGGGCTGCCAGCGACCAGTTGCACAGAGAAATCGAAATCGCGTTGGGCGATCAGTTCCAAGGACTCCTCGGAGTACTTCCATACCGAGATGATGTATCCATCGAGCATCGGCTCGCGGATGATCAGAGAGTCGTTTCCAAAAGCAACCATTTGTGCATTCGGTGCGATGCGGTTTGCAACCGACGTGAGCTCTGGGTTGTTATCCCAGGTCTCTAGGGGTGGGACACGCACAAGTTCATCACCGCTGGGAGTCGAGCGTCGAAGGAAGGTCGAGTTGGCGATTCTAATAAGTGCCACATCAGAAGAAGCACCGCTTGCAGGACCTTGCTCAAGGTTCAAGGAACTCTCGTAATGTCGGACCTGCCGAAGCGTGAGGTCGAAACCAACCAATTGGGTTTTGGAAGTAGATGTCGAAACCAACGCGACTCCTTGGGAATCGCTTTGCATTTCGACGGAGATCAACCGGCCTGGCATGGCTAGTCGGCCAAGGATGGTGGATCGATCCAGATCCAATTGGATCAGGGATTCGGAAGTCGCAAACCAGCCGACCGAATCGGTTTGCCAAAGCAGGGCCTTCCATGCACCTACATCGCCGGTCCAGGAACCTGCCGCTGCAGGGACCGTATCGGTCGTTTGAACCTGAGACTTAGACGATCCTAAAAGTCGAACGTAGTACGTCCCTTGTTCCAAGTTCCGAAAGCGAGCGATTCCATCGAAATCCGAGACGCCGATCGGTTCAGAGGCTTGCTGGGTCCCGTCGGCATTGATATCCAAATAGACGACGCGCTCTGAAGCCGGGACGCTGGTGTCTCCAGGTAAGCGACTCGACAAGGGATCTTCGAAGACACGCACATCCAAACCTGCGAGCATACGACGATCTTCGAGTATGTCGACAACTAAATAGCGATAGAACTTCATGCACAACCCCCCTTGGGGTGCCTTCCCGTGGACGGCTTTGAAGGTGGACTCTGGACTTTGCCGATCCAGTACAATGCCCGGATTGTTGGTGTGTGAGATATCTAATGTATCCCGGATCGGTCCGCACTGGGAAGGAATTTCCTGTAGATTTCTCCGTAGAATCTCCAAGCACTCTATTTCGCAGGTTCGATCCATGCCAATGACAACCCAATTTCTTCGAAAACTAACTGTCCAGCGGACCTTGGTTTGTCTTGTTTTTGCCTGGTTTTTCACCTCGCAAGTCTGTTTGGGGCAAGGGGCAGCAGAGCGCTACCAGCTTGGCCGTCGCCTCGAACGATTCGAGAGGGCTTGGCAGGAGGCTCCAAGCGAACTCCGGGCCAAAAGCACTGCTTCGTTGGAACAGGCCGTCCAGAGCTTCTTCTCCCTTGCGTTGTCCCGCGCAGGCCGAATGCTCGATCAAGCTTGGTTGGAGGTCCAAGGCATCGAGGGTGCCCAGCAGTCGGAGCTACTTCAGAGCCTGCGATGGAAGCTTGAGCCACAGACGACGTTATTGGACGTCAATGAGCCGTTGCTGCGGGCTCGCATCGGTACCTTTTACGAAGCCGAGGGGATTGAGGGCAGAAATATTGAGGGCAGAAATATTGAGGGCAGAAATATTGAGGGCGGCAACGGTCAAGGGCAAGAGGCAAAAGGGGGAACTGAATCGCCGCAGGAGTTGGAATTGGAGCTTAACGTGTGGCCGTGGGATGACTCGCCTGCCAAAGTGATGATGGCTCAGATCGGAAAAGAGCCGCTGATTCGCAAAACGATACAAGTACGATTGGGTGAAACTTTTGAAGTCGATTTCAAAGGTCTATCCGCTGGTGATTATGTTTTGACTGGACGTTGTTTGTCAGACGAAGCGGGCAAGCATGATTGGATATGCCCTTCGTTCTCGCTGGTGGATCGATTTGAGGATCGAATGACCAGGATGGATCGTTGGGTTGAGGCTCATCGCAAGGAGAGCAAGCAACCCGACAGCACGGTACTAAGCACAGCGAGATTCTTAGCAAGAGAGATTGTTCGTGGTCGCAAAGGAACTCCTTTTGAAATCGATCTTCCGTGGAACAAGCTCCTGGGCGAATTCGAACAGATCATCGAATCATTAGATCGTCAGGAACCTAATGAAGAATCCTTTGCAGCTTGGATCAAACAACCTGGTTGGAAATGGATGCAATTAAGCCAAGGGAGATCGACGCAAGTGGTGCGCATCGAAGTTCCTTTGTTGGACTTAAAGGACTCCAGCAGCAAGCTTCCGGTTCTCATCGCATTGCATGGAGCAGGTGGGAGTGAGAACATGTTCTTTCAAACGTATGGGGCTGGACGACTTGTGGAGCTTGGAAAGGCTCGACGATGGATTGTTGTTTCGCCTCGGCAAACCCTGACTGGTTTGAACTTGGATCTGCCCGAGATGGTTCAAGCGTTATCAGAGCATTTACCGGTGGATTCAAGTCGTGTCATGGTTGTCGGTCATTCGATGGGTGCGGCTCAAGCCATGGCGCAGGTTAGCAAGCACCCTGAATCGGTTACGATGTTGGCGGCGCTGGGTGGAGGGGGCAATGTGCGGGATTCCGAAGCGATACGCAAGGTGCCCTTTTATGTGGCTGCAGGCGAGAGAGATTTCGGTAAACCGCGTGCCAAGAGTCTTCGAATGCAGCTTGAGCGAATCGGATGTCCGGTCGAGTATCGTGAGTATCCGGACGTCGAGCACATGGTGATAGTCCAAGCGGCCTTGGATGACGTATTCGCTTTCTTTGACAAAGGTCTTCGGTAGCAATGGGCAGGTCGAAACAGATGGAGCAAGTGAAACTCGGATGGAATTTGGTGCGATGGGTGTTGGCTGCTGTGTCGGTGTATGCGGTTTTTGTCCAGGCGAATTATTTGATTGCCAAAGGTGGTTTTCAGTTAGGGCCATTTCTGAGTTTTTTTACGATCCAGGCCAACCTATTTACCGTGATCGTTTTGGTGATCGAAGCGGCTGGTGGTTTTGGGATTTCGGAGACTTGGCGAACGGGACTTCGAGGGGCTGCTGTTTTGTATTTAGGAATCACCGGGTTGGTGTACGCGGTGCTTCTTTCCCAGTTGCCGATGGTCAAGGAAATTGTTCATCCGTTTGCAGACGGGGTTCATCATTTGCTCATGCCATTGTGGATTCTTTTTGATTGGGTGGCATTTGCTCCATCGAATCGTCCGACGTATCGACAGAGCTTATCGTGGCTGGTCTACCCGCTGGCTTATCTCTTCTTTTCGCTGGTTCGCGGTGGGATAACCGGCTGGTATCCTTATCCGTTCCTGAACCCGAACCAACCGGGCCGATGGTTGGCCGTATCGATCGTCAGTGTCGTGATCTTGTTGATTGCTTGCGCGATGATTTGGGCGATTTTGCGGTTGGTCCCTAGAAACCAATTGAAGCAATAAAACAGCGATAATCTAACTCGGTTGTCGGTCATCGCAAGAAATCGTCGATGAATCCACATAAGCGTCGTGGTTGATCGGCCTCCATGATCCATATACACTGCCATGAGTCTTTGGACCCCAACGGGGAATCGATGCACTCTAGCAATACCACGGTTATGTTCATTCGCACAGCGATCGGCTTTTTCGTCCAACCTGCCATCGGTTTGATTCTTGTGCACTTGGCTTGGCTGACGTGCTTAGCTCAATCGCCCGAGCCGGTGCGTGTCATGAGTTTCAACATCCGCTATGGGACTGCCAACGATGGCATCAATCGCTGGGATCTGCGCAAAGAGTTCCTGGTCCAGACCATCCTAGATTTTGGGCCCGATTTATTGGGTACTCAAGAAACGCTCGCCAGCCAACGGGATTATCTTGCTGGGACTTTGCCCGGATATGCTGTGGTTGCTGCTGGTCGTGATGACGGAAAAGAAGCTGGAGAAATGGCAGCTTTGTTTTACCGAAAAGACCGATTCGAACCACTCGACCAAGGCCACTTCTGGTTGAGCGAAACGCCTGATAACGTTGGGAGCAAGGGATGGGATGCGGCGTTGCCCCGAATTGCCACTTGGGTCAAGCTCAAGGATTTAACCTCACCGGAATCCAAGCCGATTCTGTTTCTCAATGCGCATTTGGATCATAAAGGGGCTCAGGCACGCTTAGAGAGCTGTCGGTTGATTCGACACCAGCTCGAACAACTTGGAAAGAACGACCGGTGGATTGTTACCGGAGACTTCAACGCCGACCCCAATGACAAACCCTATCAAGCGTTGTTTGAAAGCTCATCGGATCGCAAATTGCTGGACACGTACCGCTTGATCCATGTCACACCAGAACCTCAGGAAGGAACTTTTTCGTCGTTCAAAGCCGACCAAACGTCTGGGCCACGGATCGATTGGATCGGATGTTCAGAGGATTTCCAAGTTCGATTGGCTAGGATCGATCGAACCAGTTGTGATGGTCGAACTCCCTCGGATCACTTCCCGGTCATCGCGGTCCTTGCCCCTTCGCAACAGCGCAAAACGCTGCGTGTATTAAGCTACAACATTCACCATGGGCAAGGCGTCGACGATCAGTTGTCCTTGGATCGCATCGCCAAGGTGATACGCCGCGCAGACCCCGACCTAATCGCCTTGCAAGAGGTCGACCAGGGGTGTGGTCGCAGCGATCGCAAATTTCAAACCCAAGAGCTAGAACGGCTTACCGGTTACTACGGGATATTCGGTAAAGCGATCGATTTTGATGGCGGTCAGTACGGCCAAGCAATTTTGAGCCGTTGGCCAGTGAAAGAGAGCACTGTGCACACGCTGCCCAATGAGCAACAGGCCAACGGCTCGATGCGCGAGCAGCGGATCGTAATCGAAGCGATCGTCCGAAGCGATTTGGGAACCATTCGCTTCATGGGAACACACCTAGATCACTCCAAGCAGGATCTACGGCAGCGGCAGGCACAAGCCATCGATCGCCTGCTCGATACTTTGGCGATCGACTCCGATGCAACCGTACTTCAGAGAGTCAAACCGATGTCGACTGTACTGGCTGGAGATCTCAACGATGGTCCTGATAGTTTGACCCTGGGCGTTTTCCAGAAGCGTTGGCAGGTGGAACCAAAACTTAGCGGTGCGGACTTGGCCAGTTATCCCAGTCAAGCTCCCAAGGCCAGGATCGACTATGTCATGGTCGTCCGCGATCAAGCTTTGAGCCTTGAGTCGCTTGAAGTGTTGTCTGAATCGGTTGCTTCCGACCATCGACCGGTGCTGGGGGTCTTGGTCACTGGGCCTTAGTCTGGAATGCGACGAAGCGATTGAACCAAGTTTGGATCATGGCTTTTTGTTGCTGAGAGGTCGCCAGGTTCATCGCGATTTCGACTTCGCGACGCCCTGCGGCTTTCTCTCCTTGACCGTACAAACACATGGCTGAGATCAGTCTTGCGGTTGGTTGCAGGGGGTTGATCCTCAAGAGTTCTTGGCTTTCGGCTTGGGCCTGATAAAAATCTCCGTCGGCTACCTGCATCACCATCCGTTTGAGTCGATAGTCGGTCGAGGAGGGGTTGATGGCGACCAAGTCGTTGAGGGCACCGATGGATAGGTCCAACCTTCCGGCAACTTCGGCGACAAACGACAATTGAGCCAGTACATCTTCGTTTTTAGGCGAAGCCCTCATTGCGGATTGCATAGCCTCCAAAGCCCCTGTTGGATTCCCACTTCCAATTTCCACAGTGCTCAGCGCGATCCATGCGTCGATATCCTCTGGCGACGCTTGGACGGCCGCTTGCAACCTGCTTTTGGCTTGTTCGAGCGTCGTTCGCTTGATAGGAAGATTCGGGGGCATTTTTTCGGCGAATCCAGCCAGTGCGATGCCCAAGTCTCGGTCTTGTTGGGCGGGACTAAGCAGGGTGCTTTGAAAATACGGGACCAGCACGGTGGCATCCTGAGGACCATCGTTGGAGGCTGCTGGTTGGCTAGGTTTGCGCATGATCCGGTGGTCGGTCAAACTCGTGTGTGCGATGTTGGTGTTGCTATTGGTGGGCATGTGACAATGGATGCAGTTGTCCTGCTGTTTGTCTCTGGCTTCTTGAGTCTCGCTGCAGGTTTGTGTTTGATGGCATGACTTGCAATCGTTGATGTATTGCTGCTGGGCTGCTTGGGACTCGAGCTTTTGGTGGGGGTCGTGGCAAGTGGTGCACAGGAGTTTCCCGCCATTGGCCGTTCGGCATTTGGCTTGCAACATTTGATCAAAGTGCCCAACTGCCTTGTTCTTGAACTTGGCCTCCGGGTGGGCTAAAAATGCGTTGATGAAAAGCTCCAGTGGCAACCCCGGTCTGAAATCGTGGGCCAAACGATCTTTGCGTTTGACTCTGGATTTTCCAGCCAAATGGCATTGAGCGCATATCGACAATTGCAAGTCGTCCGAGAGGTGCTTGGGGTTGACGATCGAAGTGTCGATACCTGGGTGGTCTGGATCGAGGGGTTTACCTTCGGTGCGTTCTTGCGAATGAAGGTCGCCGGGTCCGTGGCAGCGTTCGCAGCCGATCGAAAGCTGCATCTTGCTCAATGGCAACTCGTAGCGATTGATGGTGTCGGGAATTTTTTCATGTTGGTTGACGTGGCAATAGAGGCATTCGGTCGTCGTAGGTCGTTGGGTAGCGGTTCCCAGATCAAAACCTGGCGAGATATCCCAGCGGCTTTTGGTCGAAAACCAGCTAACGGGTGATTGCCAAACCGAATCGCCGTCGTAGACCAAGTAAGACCTTCCTCGAGTGCCTGAGCCGATGGCGATCGAGGTTGGATAATCGACGCTTGGGAGAACTTGCCCATCGCTGGTTTTGGCGCTGAGGGAGTGGATCATTTTCCCATCTTCGATACGAACGCTCATTTCGTAGGGGCCGACTTGGCAAGGGTTCATCGCCTCTGCGTCGAGTTTCTCAAATTCATCGGTCCCGGCTAGGATGGCCGAGCGTCCCATGGGGTGCTGATGGAAGGTGGTGCAAAGCTCTTGATGGCACTGGGCGCAGTTGCTGTCGCCCACGTAAGCCACTTCTGGTTTTACGTTTCGAAAAATCGTTGGAAAGGTCAGTCGCGGATCGCTTGTTGTTTGCTTTGGAGCCGTCGCATCCGTAGCTTGAGCGCTTGACTCTGCGATCATCGCATCGACTTGAGCAAGGCTTGGTGGACTGGGCCTATTGGTCAGCCACCATGCAGAAAAAACCAGGATTGCAATCGCGAGTAAACTCAGAAGCAGTGACTTGTTCATTCAATTTCGATGGGTTATTTCTTGTACTGCATGAGTTTGGTCGACTCGGTGTTTTGGTTTAATTCGTCGAGGTTCCACCAAGTCGGTTTCATGGTGCGAAGCGAGTACAGCGCGGCGGCTTGGTCCACATAGTGACTTGAATCGGGATGGCCCGATTGACCCCAAGGAGTGCAAGTAAAGGATCGCACTCCGTGTTGCTTGTCAAAGAACATCAGGATCATGGCCATCGAGCCGGAATTGGCGACTTGAACACCTGGGACTTCTTTTAAATCTGTGCTTCGTACATCCAAGAGGGTTTCGGAGAAGTTGGCTTCTTTGTCCCCAGAGTTGTAGTCTGCACCTGGGGCGGGGAAATAAGCTCCACCGCGTCCGACGACGTGGACGGCTCCCCAAGGGATATTCCACTGGCCATACTTGGTGGTCATTTCCCCGATGGTCTGATCAAGTAGTTCGAGCATCTGTTGTCGGGTCTGAGTCGGCAGGGGCTTGGACTCTCCTAGCGGAGCCAAGTTGAGTTTTTCACCGCACTTTAGTCTCCAGAATTTGAAGAGGGCCGAAGCGGTTGCATCGACGGTGTAATACCCGTCCCAAGCGAGGATTCCTTCGACGGCTTGAGTGAACGTTTGGTTGTCTTGGTATTTGCTGCCATGTTCCTTGACGGCCTCACGTAGCTCGGTCTGCCAGCGTGGGGCCAAGCGATCGTAGATGTCCAATACGATGTTCATCGCGTCTTCCATCGTGATCGAGCGATCTTGATCCAGGAGCTCGATGGTCCGACGGCCGCGAGGGTTGTTTTGATCCCAGGTGACGTTGTAGATGTAAGGCGGGTATTTGTCAGGGGTCAGCGGCGAATCGATGATCATGTTTAAAGGACTGATATTGCAGTTCTGCATGTAACCTTTTTCGGGATTGATCAAGCAGACCAAATCGGATTGGGGGTGAATCCCCTTCCAAGCGGTTTTGCTGGTGGTGCCATCGACGGGCTTGGACCAATCGTAGCCATCGGGACGAATGGGTGTTGCACCATTGCGAACGTAAGCGATGTTGCCATCGACATCGGCGGACATCACGTTCTGTTCGTTGTACTGGTGTTGCCCAAGAGCTTTGTTGAAATCATGCACATTCTCTGCGTGGGCCATCGCATAGAACTGCTCATACAGACCGGTTTGTTCGAGGTAGGGAGACGCGCCCACGTAAGCGATTCCGGTAGCCGGGTCTGGTTCGGAGATTACCGGTCCAAGATGTGTATAGAGAGCCGTCTTCTCGATAGGCTGGCTATCTTTCACGGGAATGGTGAACTTTTCGATTCGCATGGCTCGCCACTGGCCATCGTATTGGTACTCCGGAAGGGGATTGGCGCGGAATTGGATTTGGTAGACATCCGACGTGTCGGGTCCACCGGTCGTCAGCGCCCAACCGACCCGTTTGTTATGTCCGATGGCAAGCATCGGCGAGCCGATCAAATAGTAACCGTTCATGTGCAGATTACCGCCATGGAATCGCGCTTCGTAGAGGACCGCGAGGCCTTCCCACGTCAAGTGAGGATCCGACAGGAGGATTGCGGATTGATCGGCGGATCGCTTTGGAGAAACCGCCCATTGGTTGGAACCTGCAGCAGGCTTGGGCCTTACGGGTGCTTTGTTCAAATCATCGCGGATGGTGCCAAGTGGCCATCGCAGGATCATTGCCCGCCCGACTGCCAATGGATGCCAAGGTTCGATATCGATCGCAACACTGGAGGCTTCTAGTGGATGCTCGGCAATATAAGCACGGATGCCAGAAGTGAAGGCTTCAAGGTTCTTGCGAACCTGCTCGGGTGCTTTCTTTAGGTACTCTGCATGGAGTGTGTCATTGTGCGCAAGACGCATCATGTAGTCTTGTTCGAGTGCCGAAGGACCTTGGACCTCGGCCATGCGACCTAACCCAGTTCGCACAGCAAGATAGATATCTTCAAGACGATCTTCGGCTTGGGCATAACCAAAGGCGTACATCGCGGCAGTTTCATCTTCGGAGACAACGTGGGGGACGCCCCATGTGTCCCGAATCAACTTGGCCTCCTGCGCCCTGGATGGGCAAGCGGTCAAAAAAGCACAGATAAAAAGCCATAGCAAGCCAGTGCCAAAGAGCCGGCTTAAAGAGTCGCAACGATGGTTCATTTGCCGCTGAATATAAAAAAACAACTAGGTGGAAACGATCAACGTCCCATCCTTTATAATCGAACCGTTAGGAACTTGGCATGAGCCAACGTCGCATTTCCTCAATCTTTGCATCGCGATTGAGATTCGGGGCATATCCCAAGCGATCTTTGGCTGCTGAGATGTCAAAATAGTGATCTATGCCTAGTTGAAGTGCGACAAAACGGGTCATCGGGGGTTCTTGTGTTTTTCCCGTCCATCGATAGATCGTTTCCAGGGCAGCACCGATCCTGTAGGCAGTTGGCATAGAGATCCAAGCTTTGGGGGGCATTTGGCCTGCGCAAGCCAGGATGGTCGAGATCCAATCCCAACACTCGACGGGATGATCGTCGGTGATGAAATACGCGCGACCTGAGGCGCGAAGATCCCCAGAGAGCATTTTCTCCAGCGCCAAAAGATGGGCTTGGGCGGCATGCTCGACGTGGACCGTATCGATGAGATTCCTTCCGTTTCCCACTCGGCGGAGTTTGCCTTGGCGACATCGCTCGATCACTCTTGGGATCAGGTGTGGGTCTCCTACTCCCCAGATCAGATGGGGTCTAAGAGCACAGGTTGCAAACCTTTTGGGGTCGTTGGCAGAGAGTACATGCTCTTCGGCAATGGCTTTGGTGCGAGGGTAATCGCAAAGCCATCGGGTAGGGTAAGGGACCGATTCGTTGATTCCCGATTGGGGTTTGCCGTCGAAGGTGACCGATGGGGAGCTCGTATAGACAAAGGCTTGAACATCATTGGTTTGCGAGCGCCTAAGTAGCAAGTCGGTTGCATCGACATTGATCGACTGGTACTGGGCGGCTTTACCCCAGACACCTGCGATCGCAGCGGTATGGATGACCGCTTGGACGCCCTTTATAGCCTTCGAGACGGCTTGATCGTCGGCGATTGATCCTTCGATACACTCGACTCCTTGTTGGGCGAGATTGGGGTAGAGTCGGCGCGCTAGTCCTCGAACTTGGTAACCACGTTGAAGGAGGATACGGCAGATCGATTCACCGAGGAAACCGCCGTAACCTGTGACGAGAATTCGTTTGGACAAGGTCTTTTGAAGTGGATGTTTTTTGATTTTGTATGGGGATACTCCAGGCATCTATGGTAGCTAGAATGGTTTCTTTCACCTAGCACCGTGCAACGATTGGCTGGCACCTTAGAGGCCAAAGACCGCTCGCAACCAATTCAATCCGTATTTGTCCCAACGTTTGACTGAATCGGATTGTTGAGCGGCGTCGCCTCGGAGGGATCGCACGATTTCGCGGCGTTCTTCGAGCCATGACCGAGAATCGCTTTTGGCATCGACGGTCATGGACTGGCCTGCCGACTCATTCATAGCACGATCGATCAAGGGCTCGAGCAGAGGCTCTTGCATTGGATGGTCGGAGGCTTGTTCGATGCATCGCAGCAGGCTGCCGGGTTCAGGGCTTTGGTACTGGCGGTCTTGGCGGTCAAGAGGACGGGTCAATTGGATCCGTTCCCATTGGCTTTGGCGACGGCGTGGATCCAGCAGCCGATAGGTCGCAAGTGCGATTTCGTGGCGTGAGCGGGTGATCACCTCGGGAGGGTTGAAAGCTTCTCTTTCCTGGACCAAGGCGGCCATTCTCTTGGCGGCACTCAAAATCGCCTCTTCGCAGCTCTCGGCTTTGGTAAGCCCCAAGAACTTGAAATAGACGCGGTTGGTTTTGCCTAGCGAGGATTTCTCAGCGAGCCGACGTTGGGCATCGGTATTTGGCTCGTTGTGAGAATGGGTGCACATGATCGGATTATCGGGCTTAGTAGGGTGCTTGGTCAGGGGGATATCAACAGAAGGTATCGACAGGATGGTAGTCGCCAGCCCAGGGCCGGCTAGATCATTCTTTGAGAGAACCAGACAGAGCCAACCCCCCTTGGGTTCGGGTTTTTGAGCAATGCGAAAACGGGCACCAGTGGGATGCTGCAGAAGTGGGATAGGTTCCCACAGTCAGAATAGGGCGAAACGAAAAGTTTTTTTCAGGTCTGCGGGCACCGCAGGTTTCCAAAACAATGCTATCAAACGTCAAAATCTACGTTTTAGGGTACTTTTCAAAGTAGACATTTAGTCTGGGCCCGACCGGTGGTGCGGTTTGCGGGGTTACTGTTTGCTGAGCGTTTCGTCAAGGTTGAGGATCACTCGGGCTGCGAGGGTCCAAGCCGCGGCGTCCTGTGGGGTTACTTCTGCCGGGAGTTCTTTGAGCTTGCCTGGATCTCCAGTAAGGATTTCGCGAGGGTTGAGCCAACCGTCGGCCAATCGCTTGCGCTGTTGCTCTAGGAACGCGAGCAACTGTTGTTGTTCGGCGTCGGTGGCGTTTCTGGAGACCGCAAGCAAATAGGCTCTTTGGATTCGCTCGGGATCGTTGGGTGCCGACTCCCGCAAGATTCTTAACGCAAACCCAGCGGCTGCTTCGACAAATATCGGTTCATTCAATCCGGTCAAAGCTGCTAGGGGGGTGTTGGATCGGATGCGTCGTGCGCAAGCGGCATCGCCGTTGGGGGCATCGAAACTGCTCAATACCGGATCGGGCATCGATCGCTTTCGAAACATATAAATGGCTCTTCGGTACCGCTGGGGGCCTTCTGCTGCCTTCCAATACCCAGGAACCACATAGTTGTAATCCAGTACGTTTTGAGGTACGGGGGGAATGACGCTGGGACCTCCGAGTTTATGGTGCATCAAGCCCGAGATGCTCAGCACCAAGTCTCGAACCGTTTCGGCATCGCAACGGAACCTGGGCCCTCTGGTGAGCCAACGGTTCTTGGGGTCGAGTTCAAGCATCATTTTGGTCGCATGGGAGCTGCGCTGATAGGTATCGCTAAGGAGGATTGTTCGCACGAGTTTCTTGAGACTCCAATTCGAGTCCATAAAATCGACCGCAAGTGTATCGAGGATTGCTTGATACTCCGGCACCGGTGCTCGTGTCCCAAAGTCTTCGGAGGTCTCGACGAGTCCTTGACCAAAGATCTCTTGCCAAACACGGTTGACGGCCACACGGGCAGTCAAAGGGTTTTGTCGGTCGACCAACCAGCGCGCCAATCGCAGACGAGCTGGCTGGGGAGTGGGATCCGGGGGATGGAAGCTTGCCAAGAACTGAGGTTCGGTAGGACGATCGGGTTGGTCCCAGTTTCCTCGGCTGAGGGTATACGTTTTTCGAGCGCTGCGAGGGTCTCGTTCGCTCATGTGTAGGACGCTGGTTTTGGCATCGGGGAAACGTTTCCACTGATCTTCGATCGCAAGGTTTTGATCATTGGCATCTTGGCGTGTGGCCATCCATGCCAGCAGGGTCTTTTCAGAAGGCTCGGCAGACTCGGTCATCATCAAGATTGCATCGTGGTCGATGGCTGGTGCCCTTGGCATCGGAGCATCGGTGATGCTGATCCGGCAAGAACCGATCATCTCTGCTTGCCTCCAGACGATTTTGATTTTGTGGTCTTGGAGATTTTCGAGGGCTTTCTCCAGCTCAAGCACCACGACGGAGGACTGATTTCGCCGTCCTAGTCCACGATCGGATTTCCAGGAAGTTTCATCTTTGCCATCGATCAAATTCGCAACTGGCCCGCTGGAGTTCTTGCCATCGGCTGATTTGACTTCTTGGTTGCTAAAGTCGGCGGTTGCTGTAGCGAATTTTTGTTTCTCCCACTCGGAGCTACCTGGTTTCTGAACCAACAGTTCGATCTCCTTGAGATCAAACATGCCGATATTGCTGCGACCAGGCCCGCGGAATGGGAGTTCGCCATGCGTGAGGACTTCGAACTGTATCCCGGTGATTTTCGGAAGGGTCGCTGGTGCGATCATGAACACATCGCCGCTATGATGTCCGATCATCAAGATCGAGTCGTCGGATTCTTGAACCGGATGATTCAGGCCGCTGATCGTCTCGAGCAACTCGGCTCGCAGCCGATGCCATTTGGGTCTAGCCCCAAGGACTTGCTCTCTCCAGGTTTGGTAGTTGGCAAGCCAATCCGTGTGAGCATCTTGGTACTGCTGGATTGCAGCTTTGATTCCCTCTCGGACCTGTTGGATGGTTGCAAGTTGCTCTTGAGTGTAGACCCACGAGCGAGACTCAAACGTATTGTTCAAAAATGCGAACATTCCATAGTATTCATCATGGGTGATCGGATCGAATTTATGGGTATGGCACTGAGCGCATTGGATCGACACACCCAGAATGCTCTTACCGATGCAATCCATCCGGTCAAACATTTCAACCATTCGGAACTGTTCGGGAACAATCGCTCCTTCTTCGTTGATCATGCTGTTCCGTAAAAACCCTGTGGCGATGATCTGCTCCTGAGTCGCATCGGGGAGCAGGTCGCCTGCGATTTGTTCGATGATGAATTGATCGTAGGGCATATCGGTGCGGATCGCGTCCAGAACCCAGTCTCTCCAAGCCCACTGATCGCGCTGCATATCTTTTTCGTAGCCGTTGGTATCTGAGTAACGCGCGACATCGAGCCAGGGTCTAGCCCACTTCTCGGCGAAGCGTTCATCGGCAAGCAGTTTGTCGATGGTCAGGGCAATCCCTTCTTTCTGGAAATCTGCGATTTGCTCGGGTGTTGGAGGGATACCGATCAAATCCACGTAGACCCTTCGACACAACTCCCAGGGTTTGGCCTCCGCGGTGCTGGGCCATCCTTTATTATGAAGCGTGTCGGTGACGATCCAATCCAAGGCATGTTGGACGATTCGGCCATGGATGGGTTTGGATAAGTCCGCTTCGATGCGCTGGGGTGGTGCAAAGGCCCAGTGTTTATCGTAAGGAGCGCCTTGTTCGATCCAGCGTTTAAGCAATGCGATCTGCTCGGGGCTTAATGGCTTTTGCAGACTCGCAGGAGGCATCACTAGGTCGGCATCCGGTGATAGGATCCTGCTAACCAACTGGCTCTGCGCGGCATTGCCTGGGACAATCGCCGGTACAGAAGAGTCCCCACCAGAGAGTGCTGAATCACGGATGTCGAGCCGCAGAGCACCCTGGCGTGTCGATTCATCCACGCCATGGCATTGCCAACAATGCTCCGAGAGTATCGGCTGAATCTGTTTGCGGAAATCGACTTCTTGGGCTAGCCCAAGGCTAGCGAAAAGAAAAATCCAGCCAAGTTTGGTGCAGGTGAAGTGGAACCATGTTGAGGTATTCATTGGTTCATTGCCTTAGTTGCCTGAGGAGTCCATGATGGAGCAAGTTGCGTGTGAATTTCCCCTGCATTATCCATGAAATTCGTTTACCGAAAAGCGAAATGCTTGTGAATTCAACATGGAGGGCTTGGAACCACTAGGCAGGGGTTGGCCTAGGAGGGTCAAAGCGAGCTGAGGTCCGTAAATTCGTCGATAACCCAAGTAGCTCGACGTCAATCGAGCATTGATTTCCAGGGGTAACCAACGCCCGCTTGAAGATATTACAAAGTCGATCCCGACCCACCCCTGGGATGGCTCTCCAGAGACAGACCGAGGGATGGCTTGTGCTAGCTTTTTCGCAAAAGCGAATAGTTTTTCTTGATTGCACTCCAAAGGTCCATAACCTCCGATGTAATTCCCTGAATGGGCATCGAAGATCTGCTCAAAGGGGCCAATCACATCGCCCCCAGCAATTGCAAAGCTGCAAGGCTTGCCGGCAATCCAGGGCTGAACAATCCATCGATCCAATTCCTGCATGTTGCCAAGGTGGTCAGCAAGACAGCGGCTTGAACCAAACCGTTTCATGTCGGTGCCCCCGGCAGTTAGCCGTCGCTTAAGGACCCAGCCATCAGATTCTGGGTCTGTCATGGTATGGCATTTGTAAGCGTCTAGCCAATGGCTTGCCAGCTGTGTCTCTATCAATGCGCAATCTAGGAAGGGCTCTTGTACAGACTCGGGGCTTTGAATCTGCCTAGACCAGTGCCGATACGTTTCCCACTTATCCGATGCGCACTGGATGAACAGGTCATCAGGAGCGATCACATGGCAGCCCTCTTTGCGCATGGCTTGGATGATCCCTGCGAGCAGTCCATCGAGTTCCGGAGCGATGACGATCGCGCAATCGCAGCCTTGTGCGATGGTGGTCCACTGCTGTGCAACCCTCTGGATGCTTGGGTCTGGGCCATTGGTGATCCCATGCGTTTTGATTTTCTTTAGAATAGATCGCCGATGAGCTTGATGCTCCCAAGCTGCTTGGAGGGTGGGTTCCAAGGCGATACAGACCGTTTGCTGGCAACCCGTAAGATCATCGCACAGAGCCAGGAGCATCGCAGCACCTTCGTTGATAAGCTCTGCGTAGGGTCCGCTTGGACCGGAGTCTTGGTAGGCTCCGCTGGAGCACAAATATTCGAAGACTGCAATTCGCAAGCCGGTACCGTATAAGTCTTTGTGGGGATCAATACTCATCGCGTCGCAGATCGAGATTTGATACTGCGAATTTTTGTGCAAACCAAGCTCTCCACTGATCGGTGTTGTAACCAAAGTTCTCTCCGGTCAAACCCGAGAGGGTGGTGAGAACTTCTTTGTGTTGAACAAGGCGTTTTTGGGCTGGAGTAGAACCACCTCCGAGCCCGATGTTGCCATTGCCTACGCCTGCATTGAGTCCGCCGGGATTGCCTGCTGGCCTTACGACTTGCTCAGAGAGCAAGTGGTTGATTAGGATGCTGATATAGCGTTTGTCGACAAAGGGGCTCATGCAATAGGCGGCCCGATCGCGTGTCGAGGGATTTCCGAGTCTTGCTGCAAAAGCAGCGAGGGCTGCTTCTTGGACATTTTGGTCACCGCTTTGCAACATATCGAGGGCTTGGGCGACCAGGCCCATATCGGTTTCCTCCATCGCGATGGAGATCAAAGCCGGAGCTGCAGACTGTATCGGCAACTGTTTGATGAGTTGCCATCCTAATTGCTTCTCGGCAGGATCACCCTCGCGGATGAGCTTAACGATACGGCCCAAGAGCAGCGGGTTGTTCACAGCGGCAAGATAAGCTTCGGCTTCGGCTTTCAGGCGAGGTACGCCGTTGAAAAAAGACTTCAGCTTGCCATCGAACTCGCGTTCGGCATCGCGTTTGAGAAGTTTGGTTTTTTCATCGAAATCAATCAGTGCTTTTTCTTGCCAAGTGTACCACTGCCCTTTTTCACCTTTGATTTTGCCTCGGCGGTACCAAACCACTTCGCGACGTAGCCATTTTCCTGTGGCTTCATCGGGGTAGTACCGAAGCGCTTCCCATGTCGCGCGATCGGCAGGATCCAATTCGACGATCCGTTCGCGATGGGCGTTGGCGATATTGATCATCTGCTCATTGGAGCATTTGTCGACCACGGCGCGATGGTCCTGGATCGAGTCGGAGCGCTGGAGGACTTCCTGCGCGTACTTTTTGTCCCTTTCAAGTGAAATTCGGATGCGAGCCAGTTTGCGATCGACTTCGATAAGCGTCCCATCCTCGGCTTCGATTTGAACCATGAGGCCCCCTTGGGGGTTGAGGACTTTGCCGTAGATGACCCCACCGTCCTTGAGCTCGACAATGTCGCCGCGGGACCAAGCTCCCAAGCCCGCCAGGAAGGCAAACAGAGCAAGTCGGACCCCATCAGAGCGTTTGGCTCGACAAACCGGTCTTTGATGAAGCATGATTCTGGGGGCCTTGCAAAATTCGTTGGAATCGAACCCTTCGGTCGATCATTCGACCGGGAGATACAGAGCGATAAATTCTAAGTGGAATTCTGGGTTGGATCCAATGGAGATTCCGTGGGAAAACCTAAAACCGATTATAATCCCGTCGGAATTTCGAGTGCGATTTTGTATCTCTAACCGATGGTGACACGACCATGCGAAAGTCGTTTTTGATTGCGAATCTGTTCTGCTGTTGTCTGGTATCCACGTCGCTTTTAGCAGAGGACTGGCCCGGATGGATGGGGCCCAAACGGGACAACCAATGGAACCTCGATCGGGCACCTAGCACGTTTCCTGCCGATGGGCTCAAACCCCTCTGGAGCACCAAGGTTGCAGGAGGTTATTCAGGGCCAGCGGTCGTCGGAGAGCGTGTCTACCTGACCGATATGCTTACCCAAGCCGACGCCAAGGTCGATAACTTTGGTCGCAAAGCCTTTGATGGGACCGAACGCGTGCATTGCATCGACAACAGCACGGGCAAAGTCCTCTGGACCCACGAATATCCCGTCAAGTACGCCATATCGTATCCAGCCGGACCCCGCTGCACACCGATCGTCGATGGCGATCGGCTCTATACCCTGGGTGCCGAAGGAGACTTGTTTTGTTTCCAAGCAGCCACAGGTAAGGTGATTTGGTCGAAGAATCTCAAAGCCACTTACAAAACCGAATCACCGCTTTGGGGGTACGCCGCCCACCCGCTGATCGATGGGGATAACCTAATTACCCTCGCAGGTGGCGAAGGCTCCCAAACGGTAGCTCTGAACAAAAAGACCGGCGAAGAAGTATGGCGATTTGGAACTTCGAAAGAAACCGGTTATTCACCCCCAACGATCATCCAAGCCGCAGGTGTGCGACAACTGATTTTGGTCAATCCAGAAGCGGTCAATTCGGTAAACCCCGATAACGGGAAACCTTATTGGTCGATTCCATATACAGCCGACAACGGCTCGATCATCATGAGTCCAGTCCGAGCCGATAAATATCTGTTCATCGGCGGTTACTCGAATCGAAACCTGCTGATCGAACTTGGGGGCGACCAACCCTCAGCCAAGGAAGTATGGCGAAACCACGCCAAGAAGGGGATGTCGCCGGTCAACGTGCAACCGATGGTGATCGATAACATTGTCTACGGATGCGACCAAAGCGGGGAGTTGATGGCCTTTGATATCGCCTCTGGCGATCGTCTCTGGGAAACCAGCAAACCGATCAGCGATCGGCCTCAAGGTAGCGGTACGGCTTTTATGGTAAAAAACGGCGAACGTTTCTTTCTGTTTAATGAATCCGGCGAGTTGATCATCGCCAAGATCTCGCCTAAAGGATATGAGGAACTTGCGAGGACCAAAATCATTGAACCGACCAACAACGCCTTTGGCCGCGATGTCGTATGGTGCGCACCAGCGTTTGCCAACGGATCGATCTATGTGCGAAACGACGAGCAACTCATCCGAGTGCCGCTGAAGTAGCAAGACGGTTATAAAGTAAAGGATGAAAAGGACATTGAGGACTTATAGGACATAGAATGCTATGGAAGATTCACAAAGCAAATCATTGGTAAGCAGGCGGGGGTTTGGGACAGCAACGCTGGGTTTAGGGGCTATTGCAGCAAGTGCAACTTGCTCAAGTCGAGCCCAGGCCACAGGGGAACAAACCCCTGCGACCGACCAGCCTGCCAATGCCAAGTCGGGTCGATTGAACCAGTCGTTATGCAAATGGTGCTACGACAAAAATCTGTCGCTCGAGCAACTATGCACCTATGCCAAACAAATGGGACTTGTCGGGATCGACCTGCTAGGCCCCAAAGACTTTGACACGCTCAAAAAACATGGATTGGTTTGCACCATGGTCACCTCCCATAAACTCACCGACGGACTGTGCGATCCGAAATACTGGGATGAGGCTCTGAAATCGATCGATGATTCGATCCAAGCGGCCTCAGCAGCAGGTTTCAGAAACGTGATCTGCTTCTCAGGCAACGCTCGCGATATCGACCGCAAAACAGGTTTGAAGAACTGTGCCGAAGCTCTCCGCAAAATCGTAGGTGTTGCAGAGAAAAAGAAAGTCATCCTCAATATGGAATTGCTCAATAGCCGTGTGGATCATCCAGACTACATGTGCGATCTGTCGGCCTGGGGGATCGAACTATGCAAACAAGTCGCTAGCGATCATTTCAAACTCCTCTACGACATCTACCATATGCAGATCATGGAAGGGGATATCATCCGCTCGATCCAAAACAACCATCAGTACTTCGGACACTACCACACCGGAGGTAACCCCGGTCGACACGAAATCGACCATACCCAAGAGATCTATTATCCACCCATTGCCCAAGCGATCGCTCAGACCGGTTTCGACGGTTACATCGCCCATGAGTTTCTCCCGACCCGGGATGCCATGGAGAGCTTGGCTCAAGCCGTCAAGCTCTGCACGGTCTGACCTCTTGCCCGTTGGGTTTGCTTGCCCTTTTGGCTTCCAAACCCAGAGCCGCAGAATCCACGCAGCAGCATTAAATAAATTAATCTGCCGCTGCTCTTTGCGCGGGACCCTATGCGTAACGCCACTCCTGAACGTTACGAGCAATCCAGGTGGACTGGGTTAAACGCAGGACGCTGGGAGTTTAGGGGAAATACGAATTCTGCAATTGATTTTGAACCGACGAATTCCCTATAACCCTTAAGGCAACTTTTGAGGAAGGAATCTCGCGGATGAACCAACGCATGCATCGCCAAATACGAGTGGCCGAACCGGTGCTCGATGGCAACGAATCTCTCTACGTCATGGACTGTTTGGAATCCACTTGGATTTCCTCGCGTGGTTCCTACATCGACCGATTCGAAGGGTTGCTGGCCGAGTATTGCCAAGTCCCCAATGCGGTGGTGACCAACAACGGGACCACGTCTTTGCATTTGGCTCTGGTCGCAGCGGGAGTTGGACCTGGGGACGAAGTCATCATGCCAACGCTATCCTACATCGCCACGGCCAACGCGGCGCGGTACTGCCAAGCCACCCCGGTTTTTGTCGATTGCGAACCTAATTACCTTTCGATCGATCCAGGCAAGATCGAGCAAGCGATCACTCCTAGAACCAAAGCGATCTTGAGCGTTCCGCTCTACGGCCATCCGGTCGATATGGACCCGATCCAAGAGATAGCCGATCGGCACGGGCTGATCGTGATCGAGGATGCTGCCGAAGCGATCGGAGCCCTCTACAAAGGGCGTCGGGTGGGTTCGCTGGCCGATGCCTCTTCGTTTAGCTTCTTTGGAAACAAAACCATCACCACAGGCGAAGGGGGGGCGATCACAACGGCCGACGACCAACTCGCCGCTCGCATGCGATTCCTTAGGGGTCAAGCTGTCGATCCGAACAAGAACTACTGGCATCCTGAAGTCGGTTTCAACTACCGGATGACCAACATCGCTGCAGCGATCGGAACAGCGCAAGCCGAACGCCTCGATATCCATGTGCAACGCCGTCAACAGGTTGCCCAGTGGTACTTTGAGGAACTGGCCGATTACCAGGACATTTTTCAGCTTCCGTGGTCTGCTCCTTGGGCGACTCATTCCTATTGGATGTTCACCATCCTGATGCGTCCCAAAATGGCGGTGGTTCGCGACGAGTGGATTCGGTTATTGGCTGAATCGGGTATCGAAAGCCGACCTGTGTTCTACCCGATCCATACCATGCCGATGTACTTCGAGCGATCCGGAGGCTATCCGGTTGCCGAGCAATGCTCGAAATTGGGAATCAATCTTCCAACCCACGGCAAACTGACGCGCGACGATGTCAGCTATGTGTGCAAGCATGCGATTGCCGCTTGGGAATCGTTGCGTCGAGGCCAATCCAAACCGCTGACCAGGGCCGCTTAAGGTTTGGGAGGGTCGGCTCTAAAGAGTTTTACAGATTGACCTTTCTTGAACTGCAACGACCGGCGATCGGTTTGAGTTTGGAGAATCGCCACCGAGTTCTCTTGGGCTTCGATGCGATCCATGAAAATCCGATGGACCAAATAGAGTGGTTCCTTTTCTCCATCGCTTTGGGGTGGGGTCATTTCCAGATGGATCCATAGCCATCCTCGTTCGCTCTCCATTCCGACCCACTCCAAACGGGAACGTCGCCCGATCGTGCTATCTTGCTGTTGAAGCGATTTGGTCGGCGGAAGATCCGAGATTCGCTTTTGAAGAACTTTCAGGTCTTGCGTATCAGGGCTGCTTAAAAGAAAGAATTGATTCTCAAGAAACTCAATCGCATGCGATGAAAAGTCTTGATCTTCTCGGCTGATGTTCTTTCGATTCGCTTCTGCAATCGCCAACTCCAAATCTCGAGGATGCATCCGCAAGGAGACTTCCCATTTGGAACGCTCGGGGCTCCAACGCATCTGTCCAACGCACACGTGGAAGGGATGGTTGGCATAAGAGTTCCCTTTGAGCAAGATAGCCGCAAGTGCAATGACCAGTGTGCAAAGCAAACCGGAGCGTCTTGTCGGTAGAAACATTCGATCGATGTTCATGGATTTCGAGTTCAACGATCAAGAGTCGCTTGGTTGGCTGAGGAGGTTTGCAGAAGCTGTTTATTCTTCTTCTTTTTCTTCTTGGGGCTTTCGGGCTTTATGGTGGGAGTTTGCTCTTGGGCCTTTTGCTCTGCCTCCTTGGCCCGCTTGGCCTGCGCCATCGGATTGTCCTCGGCCCCTCTTCGCTGAGACTTAAAGAGCTGGAAGCGAGTTGGTTCAATGGTTGGCGGAAAATGGTTGTTATCCCGATTGATATCCGCTGTTTCGCGATAGGGATCCAACTCGAATTTGAGGATCGGCTGATCGGTGATCACCAAGGTATCGCATGCATTGGAATCGACTCTCCAGACTTCTGCGGGCAAGCGAATTTCTTTGGTTGTGCCGTCTTGGAGCGTCATCAGCACGATCACGGGCATGACCAATCCTCCGACATTTTTGAACTGCAATCGGTAGAACCGATCGGTGTTGGCGAGAAGTTCCTTTTCGTGCGGGGTCATCTGCTCGAGTGCTTTCTCGTAGGCGGCCCGTTGCTGCTGGGTGACGGCTCGGGGATCGTACTGGTTGTAGAAGTCTTTGAGTTCCGGAAACTGGTCGGCCCGCTTGGGAATGTCTTTGTTGCGTTTTTTGGAAAGTGTCGGCAACTGAGTTTCACGTTTGGCTTTCTCATCGGCGGCGATTTCATCGGGGGTTCTTCGATCCACCATGAAAACATCAATTTTATCCAGTGCGATATCGACATGGTCGGTCGTGTAGAACCAACCTCTCCAGAACCAATCCAAATCCCGCGCCGAAGCGTCTTCCATGGTCCTAAAAAAGTCCGCTGGCATCGGACGCTTGAACTTCCATCGCCTTGCGTACTCCTTGAAGGCAAAATCGAATAGTTCTCGACCTAGGACAGTTTCTCTTAAGATATTCAGTGCCGTGGCAGGTTTGCTGTAAGCGTTGGGTCCAAACTGCATGATCGAGTCGCTGTTGGTCATGATCGGGACTTGGTTGGTACTTTGCATATAAGGCACGATCAGTTCGGGTTCGCCTCGCTGGCTAGGGTAGTCTTGTTCCCACTCTTGCTCAGCCAAGTACTGCAAAAACGTATTGAGCCCTTCGTCCATCCACGACCATTGACGCTCGTCGCTGTTGACGATCATCGGGAAATAGTTGTGGCCTACTTCATGGATGATCACGGTGATCAAATCGTATTTGGTGGATGCCGAATACGTTCCATCCTCCCGAGGTCTTGGGCCGTTGAAACAAATCATCGGGTATTCCATGCCGCCGACGGGCCCATTGACACTGATGGCAACTGGGTAAGGGTAATCAAACGTGTATCGGCTGTAGACATTGAGCGTGTGAATGATCGCGTGGGTCGAGTACTTGCTCCACAACGGCTCGCCTTCGTTGGGGTAATAACTCATGGCCATGACCGGGTTGTCATTGACTTTGTGGCCTTGGGCATCCCAGATGAATTTTCGGCTGGAGGCAAAGGCAAAGTCGCGGACGGCTTCGGCTCGATAGATCCATGTTTTGGTTTGGTCGGTCTTTTCCTTTTCATTCTCTTTGGCTTCATCGGGCGTGACGATGAAGACGGGTCGATCGGCATGACGCGCTTGCTCGAGCCGTTCTAGTTGGGCTTGGCTGAGAACTTCATTGGGATTCTGAAGCTCTCCGGTGGCTGCAACGATATGATCAGCTGGTGCGGTGATGCGCACCAGATAGTCGCCGAATTCGAGTGTGAATTCGCCTTGGCCCAAGTACTGTTTATGTTGCCAGCCGGTGACATCGGTAAAGGCGGCAAGCCGTGGGAACCACTGAGCGATTTCATAAATCGCGTTGCCATCTTTTTCGAAAGGCTCATAACCGGTTCGGCCGCCGATCAGTTTGGAATTGTTGATTTTGTAAGTCCAACGGATCTTGAGCGAAAACTCTTGTCCGCTCAAAAGAGGTTCTGGCAAGTCGATTCGCATCATCGTATCGACGGTGAACGTATCGAGCGATTTGCCTAGCGCATCGGTCACGCTTTGGATAGTGCAGCGTCCATCGAACTGCGTGGTTCTTTCGAGCAGGGAATCCAGTTCGGACATGGAAGCTCGATTGCCAAACCCGATACGACCTGGGCGGGTGCGATTGGCATCGGAGTCAGGGGCAAAGATGTTAGGGTCGAGTTGGACCCAAAGATACCGAAGGGTATGCGGGGATTGGTTGCGATACCGAATCGATTCTGAGCCGTGGATCGAGTGGTCGGTTTCGTCGAGTCGAACGTCGATGGTGTAGTCGACACGCTGTTGCCAGTAATCAGGTCCAGGCTCGCCGCTGGCGCTTCGGTAAGAGTTTGGAGTTGGGAGGATTTCCTCGAGTTGTCGGAATTTGTCTTCTTGTCCGTATTTGCGGTTTGGGAAAGGTTGGCCATAGGAGATACCTGAGGCAGCCAGTACCGAGCAAAGCAATAGGACGTTTCGTACTACCAAGCGGTTGAGCATGGGAAATTTGGGGAGTTCGAGGTTGGAACTTTAGGTGGCAGGAAGGAGATCTAGTTTGATCTCATTTCTGGAGAAGTCAAAGCAGGCCGCACAGAGTCCCTAGGTGTAATTCGCGTTGTATTTGGGACGTTGTGCGCTGGATCGAGAGCCGCAGCAAGAAAAAAGGGATCGATTGCTTGCAATCGCGTTTGCCGGGTGCAAAATTGGATGTCGGTTTTGAGGGAGAAAGGAGCGTACCCGCCAGGGGTAGAGCCTGGTGAAAGTGGCTAAACGTCGTCACGTTCAAAGGGTTTTCGAGCGCTTTCTCCCCCCAAATCGATTCAACACATCAAAGTGTTTCGACCCCCGCAAGGGGGTTTTTTTATTGGTTGGGAGCCGGTCACGAGGGTTTGGTTGTATCGTTCCGAATGCCCTTAGATTTTAGCGAGTTGGCTTTGCTACGATCCAGATCGAGCAGAAGTTTTGGGATGCTGATGTGGTGTTTTCCGAGATAGATTCCGTCGGCACCTGCGATGGAGGTCGGTTGAAATGGAGGCAATCGATGCCGATGACCCAGGGTATCGACGACGAATGACCCGTTGGTGGAGTTTAGGTCTTCGATTGTGACGTCATCGGCGTCAAAAATGCACCGAGCATGAAAAGAGGAGACGGTGGCTTCGTCGATGATGATTTCGGACTGGTCGCTGCGTCCAAGGAAGGCGACGCCCGAGGATTGCTTGGTGTTTGTAATGAATGTGTCTGGAAGTTTGATGCGATGATGTTTGGCTAATAGGATAAGGTCGCTTGGAAAAACCTCGGTTGGTTTAGTGATTTTTTTAAGGTTGACGCTAGTACCGTTAGTCGACTTAAGGTCCCTTAAGATGATTCGACTTGCGTGATTTACTATGGAGCAGTGGATTGATGAGACGGATTTGGAATCGATAACAAGATCGCAATTTTTATCTGACCCGATGAAGAAAGGGGGAGGGGTTGAATTGGATTCTTGGGTCGCTTGGATGGGAGTTTCTTTTTCCGACAATCGTAGTCGGAGTTGTTCGTTGTAGGCGTGACGTTTTTCCGCGTTCATCAAACAGATTCGTGCGACTTCAATCTCATTGAGTATTTTCTGGCCGAGGGCTTCAAATTTTTTGACGTTTCCCGATTGTCGTTTTACAAAGGACCGTTGTCGGTCAGCGCTATTTGCTATGACTTCTAAATCGTCTTCGAAAAGAGGTATGCCTAGCAATCGGTAGTAGGAAACGGGTTGTTCTTGAGGAGGTATTCCAAGCCATCGATGATAAAAATCTGTTTCGTCCATAGTTAGTTCAAGACCGTAGATTTTTTTGGATAGACTTGAGTGAATGTTAGGAGCGTAACTCGATAAGTGAGTTTAGATCTCTGACTTCTTCTGTGAATCCGGAAGCAGTTGATGGGACCATTCCGGAAGCAAAGCATTCTCGACCCATAACGACGAACGTGTGATCGAGTAATCTTTTGGAATTTTCCCAAGCCATTTTTAGTTGAGCGATTTGTCCGGAAAGAACCAATCTCTCCCGAAACTGTTCTGTTTGTTGGTGTTTGAGTTCTAGATGCTGGATGATTTGCTTGAGTGATTCTGTCTCATCGCGCAGACGACTGATGAGTCGATGGGTTTGAACTGCTTTCACGGGGGGTGGTGAATCGACGGAGAGATGCCCTATGTAGCGGTAGATCGAATCGAGTCGAGCGAGGACTTCTTTTTTGTCATGCTGATTTAATTTCACTTGAGGCGCAGGGGTTGGGAAGACCGATTCTAAAATCTTGGTGGATGATTGGTCGGTTTGACTGGTCAGACGTGCGCTCCAGATGTCCAGGGATTCGATGGTTGAATAGCTATCCCTGCGGATTTCTACGTAGGCTGAGGCATTGGTTTGTGGTAATTTTGCGGTGACTGAGATCGTGCCATTTGAAGCATAATTGCATATAACTTTGATAACAGAACCTCGTGGGATTGGAGGATCGATTCGCACCATGCATTCCCCTAGAACATTGCAATAGTCGGGGTTTTCACTTTCACCTTCGAGCAAAGGAACGCGTGCATTTTTTTGACCGTCGGTAGATGTGACGAAGGTATATACGCGCGATGCGGGTAAAGGAGTATTTCGGGGGATTAGTATTTTGTTGATCTTCTGCTTTGTGGCAGCATCTGTCCCTCTTACTCCGAGGCTATGAGCGTTGACATTGACCACATCGAATTGAGCACTGCTATCGAGTATACCGCCTTTTTTGGTGGCTGCGTACAAAGCCGCACCATGGGCGATAAGCTCATCGGGATTAGAGGTCAGTTTTACCCTTTTGCCGGTTAGCTGCTCGACTTTTTTGACGACCATAGGAATGCGACTTGAACCGCCTACCAATAGGATCTCGTCGATATCATTGAATCTCTTACCGGCGGCTTCTACCACATCGCGTGTGGTAGCGATTGAACGGTCGACCAAAGGTTCGATGGTTTCTTCAAATTCGGACCTCGATAAATTGAAGGAGATGCTCATGCCATCGTGTTCGAATTCGATGGGAATTTCGGTACGATCCGACAGTGCGTGCTTGATTTCGCGAGCTCTTTTCCAGAGACGCTGCATTTCTGCCAGATGCATACGAGGATCTACGCCGTGACGGTCTCGGAATCTTTCGGCGATGATACTGATGATACGTTCGTCAAAATCGCGACCACCCAAGTAGATATCGCCGTCGGTGCTGATAGCTCGAAACGTTTGGTTCGAGAATTCAAGAAGGGTTACGTCAAAGGTACCTCCTCCTAAGTCATAGACCAATAGTTCTTTGGGACGAGTGTTTGGTTGGTCATTTTTAAGCAACAATTGATGGCCAAGAGCGATGGCGGCTGAGGTTGGCTCATTGATGATTTCAATGATATCGAGTCCTGCAAGCTTGGCGGCTTGTTGAGTCGCGGTACGTTTCCTTTCGTCAAAATAAGCGGGCACGGTGATTACGGCCGAGTTGATTTCCCCGTGTCGTTCGCTGACGATCTTCATGAGGTGACGTATCAGGTAGGCGGTAAGGACTTCTGGTGGAACTTGATTGCCACGAATTTCGCGACTGAAGTGTGCTTTACCGATATCTCGTTTGAAAGCTTCAGCCAGTCCTTCTGGATCGAGTAATCCTAGGTCGAGGGCGGCATCGCCGACCATCACGTTGGTTTCAAAATAGACTGCACTTGGAATTAGGTGTTTTCCAGCTCGATTCGTTACTACCTGCGGACGCCCACTGCTGTCGACGACCGATGCCAAAGAAATGGTCGTTCCAAGATCGATTCCTAATCCCAACTCTTGCTGTGCCATTTAGGGCGATTCTCCTTAGGAAGAACGGATATGTGCTCTAACGAAATCAACCGATGGATAGCCACCTCTAGCAACGCGCTTTGCGATCGTTACTTATTGATCGACATCATCGAGCCCAACGAATGGATTGTCTTTGGGTAGCTCTTTTGAGTCGGTAGATTGGTGGTCACTTTTGGTGGGAACTGATTTTTTGGGATCGGGGTTGGGATCCAAGGCTGTTGGTTCCAATTGGTTCGTTTCTGGCTTAGGTGTGGACTGGATCTTCTTCGAGTTTGAAGGTGTTGGTGAAGTCGGGATGATCAGGATTAGAGAGATTAAGCACAATCCACCAATGAGGATCGCCCAATTCTTCTGTTGTTTGCTCCAGGTATTTGGCTGAAACAATTGGTTTGCAAGCAGTGGCTTCTTTGGTTGGGTGTTGGGATTTGCCCGAGTGTTGTTTGGTGTTTGGGAGGGGGGCCGAATTGTTTGTTTTTCGGCGATTTGCCGGTTGTTCAAGTTCGCTGGGCTTGAATTTCCTGGAGTATTCGAGAGATTACGGGCGATTGGTGCGGGTTGGCCCTGAGGTGACTTGGGTGGTTTTGGGGTCGAGCCACCTTGGAGAGTCGTCGTCTTGATTGGGCCGCTAGGAGCCGATACGCCGGGTCCTTTGGGTGGAATGACCGTGGGTGGATTGGTTGGGTTTACCCGTACTGGGTTGCTGGCTGGGATGTTAGGGTTACTTGGGGCTAATGGTCCGGGGAAAAAGCGGCTTACAAGTTGGCGAATATCAAATCCACCACTTTGAAGGGTGAACTGTAGGTCCGGTCCATTAGCTGAAAGTCGAATGATGTCACCAGAGCGAAGGGGCCTTTCTTCGCTGAACAGGAGTTGCTCATTGATAAAGATAGGATTTTCCTGTTCGGATCGTATAGACCAACCTTCGGGAGTGCGGGAGAAAACCGCAAGGGCACGGTCGGAGTGTTTTTCGGATTCGAAACAAATGAGACAGTCATCGCTAAAACCAGCTCGGAACTCAGATAGGTCCGTTCCAATCATTTCTCCGGCTCTATTTCCAGATGCGATTACCAGTACCACACCATTGGTCGGTCGTTCAACAATGCAAGAGGCTAGCTGTTCGGGCCCCAACTTTCTTCCCTGGACTTGGCTTGCTGTGATTGGGGCAGAAGGTGGAACGATGATGAGGCTTTCGGGTAGGTCGCTCAGGGCATGTTCTGCACTTCGGTAGCGATCTACGGGATCCTTGGCAACAAGCTTTCGAATCACCTGGGTTAATTCCACCGGGCATGCTTTGGCAAACAGATTAGCATCTGGAGCCATCAGCGAAGAGCCGTGCCATTGGAACCAAGCAAGATCGTCTTCGGGGGCATCATCGCCAACACCTTGGAATGCCCTTCCGAATCTGTTTCCGGCTAACAACTCTAGTGCGAGAAATCCAGCCGAATACAGATCGGTCGACGGGGACATCGGCCCGTAGGCATCGTTGGTGTGTTCGGGTGTGAGATACTTCTGATTGATTGGTGGCGGGAGAGTGCCTGGCTGATTTGAGTCGACTAGTAGTCCATCGCTGAGCATTGCGTGACCGCGAGGACTGAAAAATACGTTGGTAGGTTTGATATTTCCGTGGAGGTAACCAAGATCATGCAGGAATGCTAAAGCTTTAAGGACATCTCGCAGGACGTGGAATACCAATTTGGGATCTGAGCTTCCTTCATTGAGTCGCACAGCCGCACTTCGATCCCAAAGTTCTTGTACGATTTCGTTGGATTCTGGTTTTACATCGAGGTACCGGACCAAAAGCGGATTCGATAGTGTTTGCCAAGTCTTGGCTGCACTGAAAAATCGGTCGTGTTTGAAGTTGGATAGATTTTGCCTATCGAAACACTTAACGGCCACCAGCGTGCCGTCGGGCATCTGTGACTCGTAGACAGTGGCTAATTTGCTGGCACCTATGCGACGGGTAGGCTTAGGCATTATAATCTGGCTCCTTGATAATCCATTTGGTCTCCGATTCTATCCAATTGTGGTTTACCTTGAAAATACCCTGTGGCTACCCTTTTCTGTCGTATTTCTTATTGAATCCCCTTTGAGTTTGAGCTTCTGAAGGCCGCAAACATGCATGCTGTCGAAATCTATCGCCAGACCGTACGCTTCTTCTTGTCGCCGATCCAAAGCCTGCTAGATGATCCTGACGTGTCCGAAGTATTGGTCAATGGGCCAGACAGAGTATACTTCGAAAAATCAGGACGACTACAACTCTCAGACAAATCTTTCCCTAACGAGGAGTCGTTGCGCGCCGCGGTGACCAACATTGCAGAATACGTTAACAGAGTGGTCGACAAAGAGAATCATAGTATGGATGCTAGGTTGCCAGATGGATCTAGGGTCCATGTGATCATACCACCAGCGGCACGTGGGGGGACGCATCTTTCGATTCGAAAGTTTAAGAAATCGACTTTCGATCTTCCTTCATTGGTAGCATGGGGTAGCATGTCTGAGGCACTAGCGGAGTTCCTCTCTATCGTCGTAAAGATCCACAAAAACACAGTGATATCTGGTGGTACTGGTACGGGAAAAACTTCGATGCTCAATGCGTTATCTTCTGCGATTCCTGAGAACGAGAGGATCATTGTCATTGAAGACAGCTCGGAGCTCCAACTTCAACAGCCTCACACAGTGTACTTAGAAGCCCAACCGGCAAGGCCAGATGGGCGAGGAATGGTCAGCATTCGAGATTTGTTCGTTGATTCCTTGCGGATGCGACCCGACCGCATCGTCGTGGGAGAAGTCAGGCGAGGCGAAGCGATCGATATGATCCAGTCCATGATATCTGGCCATTCGGGAGCTTTGACTACGACCCATGCCAACACGCCTTACGATGCATTAATCCGACTTGAGACTATGTGTTTGATGTCGGGGCTCGATATGCCTGTGCATGTCGTAAGGCGTCAAGTTGCATCTGCCGTGCAGGTTCTGGTTCAGTTGACTCGATTTGATGATGGTTCAAGGCGAGTGTCGAGTGTTAGCGAGAGTCTTGGCTTGGATGAAGATGGCAATTATGTGGTCAAGTCTATTTACGAATGGAAGCCTAAAGGTCGGGATCAACAGCAGCGATTGATTGGAGAGCATGTTTGGACCGGGCATGTAGCCAGTTTCGCGAAAGAGCCTCATCAATTAGGCTTGGGGAACTCGATCCAGCATTGCAATGAGGTTTTTCCTATTGCGAATCAAGATTGATTCATTGGAAAGCGGGTCAATCGACGTCCCCGGCTCCTCGTTTTAGATTGGTAAGAGACGCGATTCGATCGATGGCATAGGATCGCACTCGACCCACGGGTGATTCCGTCTCTTTCGATTGACCGGCGCGACGGACCAATTCGTTGTCGAGCAAAACTTCGTAGGATTGGATCACGCGGTCTGGTTCTTTGGATCCCCACCGAACATCGGCGATCCTAGCGTCGCAGAGATTCTTGAGCACCTCGCTTAATTTTGGATCTTCTTGAAGTTTCATGACTAGATCCTCGGTGAAGCGGTATCGGGTTTCGGTGTTATCGATTTGTTTCGATTCGTCGTTTGAAAGAAGCAAGAAGGCCGCCAGGATGCAGCTCAATATCACCCCTAGCTGAATCGTCGAGCGAGTTTTCTTGGCCCGTTTTGCATCGAGTGCTCCTTCGTCAGGAACTTCGTGCTTTCCTAGGTCCAGATAGACGTTCTGGCTTAAGACCAAGGTCTGTCCAACCAACCATTCTGATTGCTGGCCAGGTTGCAATTCGGACTCTCCGATAAAAATCGCAAACGAGTTCAGATTCCTTATAAAAACCACCTCGCCGCGCACCTCCAGCAGTGCGGACCGATCGGCAAGTTCCGAGATCGGGATCGACAGTTCGCACTGTGGATGACTACCGATTTGATAACGACCGTTGGTAAGCTGGGTAGTCGAAGTCTCCAAATTTGGAGCGTGAATGTTTAAGTAAAACATTGTCTTGTCGGATACCTTACGATTCAAAAAGAGCGGAAAGGACAAACGGCGCGGCAATTAGAATCAAACATCCCAACATAATCAACATTGCAGGGAACACCAAAGCGACTTCGGATTCCGAGCTTGCTTTCTCAGCCCACTGGGTGCGTTTAAGTCGCATCTGGCTAGCTTGGGTCCGCAGGATTTCAGCCAAAGGCGTACCTAATTGCTGTCCCTCAATCAAGGCCATGACAACCTCATCGATATCTTCATCCTGAGTTCTTGCCACCAGACCGCGGAGCGCATCATCACGCTTGCCCAAAGCTAAGTCTCTGCGAACAATCGCCAGTTCATCACCTAGGGGTGTTCCTCTTGCCTCGTTGGTCGCAACGTCCATGGCTTCGTGAAAGCCACCGCCGACATTCATCATCAGTGCCATCAAATCGATCGCGGCGGCAAATTGGCGTTTGAGCTTAATCTGCCGTCGCACGGATTTGCTTCTCAGAACACGAATCGCCAAAAATACATATCCAAAAAATGCGATCAGCGAGCTGATGATCGCCCAGGCCACAGACCCCAGAGACAGTCCGAAGGCGAATCCTAGTGCTGCGGCACCAAGTCCTTCGATCTTTGTGCAAGCGATGAACTCTGCAGGTTTCCAGGGAGCTTTGATCCCAGCAGACAACAAGTATTTCTGAACCGACTCTAGTTGCTTACTTGATTTCTCAATCCCGGGCACCAGTTCATCGACCCAGGGTTCAAACCAAAGAAACGTTTTGGATTCAGCTCTCAGTGATTCCCGGCGCGTTACTTCAAAGCGTCCTAGCGATGGATCCACTTTACGTTGGCGAAAAACCATGTCTGCCAAGATCGCACAGAGGCTAAAAACAGACAGGAAACATAGTATGGGAGCAATAATCATCGCTACAAATCCACATCTAAAATAGCCATACACCACTTGAATGAAACAAATACGATTCCTCCGACTACAACCAGTACAAGATTACCGATGAGCGTACTGTAGAGCAGATTCATCGAAGCCGGATCTAGCACAGTGAAAAGCCCTAAGAAGAAGATAGGGAATGAGGATAGAATGATCGCAAGCATGCGTCCAGAAGCGGTATCCGATTCAAGCTTGCGCTCCAGTCGCTGCATCTCCTGAAGGCCTTTGCTAATTTCCTCAAGCGCCGTAGCTATATTTCCTCCCTGTTCAAGCGATACAATTACGGAGGAAGAAAAAACGGTAAACGATTCGAGATTCAGTCGCTTTTGAACTTCTCGTAGGGCCTCTTGGATACGACTGCCACCCTTGTAGTATCGAACGATGCGAATCAACTCATTAGACAACGGATAGGGAGTTTCAGCAGCGACTTTCTCAAACGCTTGAGCCAAAGAGAGTCCGGCGCGACAGGAGTTCGCAACACCCATGCTCGCTCGAACCAATTGATCTCTCAATTTAGTTTGACGTATCTCTATGAGCCAATCCAGTATGAATCGTGGCGAAACAAAGATTACAAAGACCATACCAAGTCCGACCGGGATCATCTGAAAGATCACCCCGAACAACAGGAACGCACCAAACATCGCTATACCCCACCACCTCATCCACCCGCTGACGGACTCTTCATCCATACCAAGGGCATTGAGTCGTGGCAGTATATCCTTGATGTGGCGTTGCGCGATGATATCCCACGCAGGGCCCAACCAAAGGGAGGTCATCATCACGGTGGCAAGGACCAAGAGGCTTGGCAGTAAATAAACTAGAAACGAAGGGGGTTGATAGCCAACGGTTTGATCTACTGTGCTGGCCGTCTCCTGACTCCAGGCTTGACCCATCAGGGTCCAGAAAATCAGTGACGCGGAAATCCCCGTCAAGGCCGCCTTTAGGCATCGTTTGATCATAGCTAAAGCTCTCGAACGTTAGCGATAAAAAGTATCGAGTTTCAGCAGGGGAGGGTTCTGTTCCAGGAGTTCTTCCATAAATGTTGGCAGTGCACCTGTAGGACAAAGTTTTGCATCGCGATTGTCTCCATTTAGCAGGAAGAGATCCTTGGTTTTGATCCGCTTTTGGTCGGGGTCATACCCCACAAATTCAGTGATCTGAGAAATCCTTCGGGATCCATCGCGACAGCGCTTCAATTGAACGACCAAATCAATGGCTGAAGCGATCTGACGATGGATGGATTCCGATGGTAAATCGGCAGCCATCTGGACAAGCACCTCAAGCCGCTCGATGACATCTTCGGACGTATTGGCGTGAATGGTCGTCATGGATCCATCGTGCCCAGTATTCATGGCTTGAAGCATGTCCAAAGCTTCAGCACCACGGCATTCGCCCACCACGATTCGATCCGGACGCATCCTCAAGGAGTTTTTGACCAAGTCCCTAATCGAGTACTCTCCTCGCCCTTCGACGTTGGCTAGTTTGGTTTCCAGAGTTACAACATGTTCTTTTTGCAGTCTGAGTTCTGCGGTATCTTCCACCGTCACAATACGTTCCTTGTCGGGGATAAAATCACTCAGGCAATTGAGCATTGTAGTCTTACCCGTTCCGGTACCCCCGGAAACCAGAATGTTCTTGCCAATGATGACCGCAGCTTCCAAAAACTCAGCCACAGTTGGTGTGATCGCACCCCATCGTATCAAGTCCTCTACAGTTACCTTCTTGGTCGGGAATTTGCGGATGGTAAGGCAAGGGCCTTTGACCGCAATCGGAGGAATGATCGCATTGACCCTACTGCCATCGAGCAATCGCGCATCGACCAAAGGTTGGGATTTATCGATGCGGCGTCCTACCCGCGAAACGATACGATCAATAATGGTTTCCGTCACTTCGTCAGACACGAATCTTCGTCCGGATTGCTCAAGCAAACCCTGCTTTTCCACATAGATCTTGTCCCGGCTTACCACCATGATCTCAGTGATCGTCGGCATGCTCAGCAGATCCTCCAGCGGCCCATAACCAAATAGAATGTCCTTAATTTGCTTTTTCAAGTATCGATGGGCTGCATACTGGATAAATGGGCTCTGTGGACTGAGCTGTTTGGCTTCCCTCTCTATTTTCCAAGCGGTCCAAAACCCCCTATCAATTTTCCCTATCTTCTTGCTGATGTCCGAGGTTGCTTGCGGATCGATGCGCTGATCGATCGCGCAGGCTCGCGCTATCAATTCCGTTTCAAGTTCGGGGGATGCTGTAACCATTTCAGCCCATCGACGATCTGTAGACTTGATCGATGAAGACGTTCCAACCGTATCTTCAATTACTTTAGATAGCAGGCTGCTTTGTACGCTCAAGGCAGCAGCATACATAAGCACATCGCTCTCCGAAGAATCCAGAAAACCGTTCAAACGGGCAATCTCTTGAATGTCTTCCTCAATCTGTTGCAGTTGCTGTCGACTCAGCTTGTTGCAATCGATATCCAATAGTTCTCGCATTCGGTTGAGCAATTCGCTATGCACAGTCAATATCACATTGGATAATCGCTCATCGATAAGCCCTGAATCGATACTTACCCCTTTTGTTTCAATCTGCAGAATATATGGGAATATCTCGATCGACTCGCTAACTGGAAGCAATGCTCGCTCACCGCAAAGCAGCCGTTGGGTTGCGATTACGATTTCATTCTGTCCAATATTGGTGATTTCCCAATGCCCATTGTTTCGACTTATTACCGCATGCCTCTGGGAAACATAAGGGTTTACCAAAACCACATCGTTAGAGCTATCCGAACCGATACGAACCAGTTCCACATTGCGATCAAAAACTCTTTTGGCTGCATTTCCTTTTACGCTGTATGTAATCCGCATAGGTTAGCCTCTAGTCGTAAATTGGCGATTCGGATAAGAGTTACCTGCGGTTTTTGATTTCTTCAATGAGCACACTCAACATCACTGCATTGCCGGCCCGCTGGGCATCGCAAAACAGCTCCAGTTTCGTTAGAGAGTCCCCCATACTGGGATTCTCTTTGTTGTAAGCAATTCCGATACTCTGAGCGCTAGATTGCCGCGAACTTGTCGGACCTTCCTGGTCATTCCGTAATTTAGAACCAACAGCGACAACCCGGTATGGTCCAATCCATTCGGGTTCCGCGTTCTTATAAAGACTAACGCGAAACTGAATATAATTCCCAATTCTTAAAAGGGTCGGGTCAAACTCTAATTCGCCGATATTGACTGGAAATAGCTTCTCACCATCTTTCAAATCCAACCAATCCCCTTCAAAATCAGTGTCCGCAAAGAAAATAGGGTCGTTGGGCCTGATAGAACGAAGAACTCGTTTTCCACTGAGAACTCCTCGTTCGTTCCATGGCACCATGGTTTGCCGGAGTCCCTGGAACTCCTTTGGAACAGAGAGTTTTCTCAGATTGATCAATTCAATAGGAGCATCGCGAGGAACCTCCTTGTCGACTGTGACGAAGTCGAGTTTGGCAGTGCTACTGGATAGGATCAGGTAATTGACGAAAGCCGCGAGAATCCCTAGTGCTAGCGGTATCAATATTTTGGCAAGGTAGTTCATGGGAAGTCTATCGTTGTACGTGCTTCTGGGTGAGTATCGTGATCGCCTATTGTAATCAAAATGATCGCATCCAAGGTGCCAATTATGGTCGCATAATTAAAAGAAATGTTTCTTTTGAAACCGATGGTAATGGGAACACAACAAGAAGTTCCTGTCCTTGCGAGCAGGCCAAAGGTTGTGAGTCTTGGTGTGGAACTTCCGGCGATGCTTGACCTAACTGGTCATTTTCCATCAATAGGCTTGACAAGGCCTGGATCGTCCAACCTTCATCTTCCCAATGCATTTTGGCCAAGTCCAACGATTCATCCAATTCATATAGCGCTCCGCAGATGGAGTTCTGATTATCTAAGCGAACTGCCAAACGCGATGCAGATTTCGGCATTGGTAGTAATTGGCCTTCTAGAAAAGTCGCCGGTTTCTTTTTTGGGTGAGCAGCATTGAGCTCAAAGTAATTCACCATATCTTCACCTGTGTCTTGCATCAACTTCACAACCTGTATCTGACGATCGTTGTCCATAGGCGCAAAAGCTATTGCTTGGACGCTTTCGTTTAGCGATCGGTAAATAGTATTTCCTTCCTTTACTTCCATTTTGGCATCGAGGCCCACGAGAAGATCGTAAATGATATCTAGGTTGCCAAGATCTTGGTCGTCCGATCCGATCGATTTTAGTACCGGTATTTCTTGTTCAAAAAGTTCTCTGGCTTTGGGTCTTGCAACAATTGTATTTGGATAGACCAAGGCAATTCGGTGAAAACCCAGTTGCCTAAGAAGTTTTCTTGCAAGCTAAGTGCGGACGGTTGCTTGTAGGATGATTTCGCCTCAGACGGTGTTTGATATTTTCCGGCATCGAGCACTAAAGCGACGCAAAAGATGCTACTTAGAAGTAGGCCGATAGACAGCGCGATCTTCCCTAAAAAATTCAGAGCGCTTAAGAATTTATTTGAGGAAGTGGTATCTTGTCGGTGCAAAGGGTTACTTTCTCTTTCCATAAACACAATGAAGGGCGGATGGCGATTCCTCGGTCAATTGGTCGGTACGTCCGTAAGATTCGAGAGACTCGAAACGTTTGCACCACCTGTGTTGACGTTGCCTTGTGAGACCATTTGAGTCAGGACACCTAAGTGTGGGTAAATTGGCGAAAACCCCGGTTTTTCGAAGGAAACTTGTCGATAGTCCCATGACCCAGTAAGCAGAGCATTGGTTGCATACGACCTGCGTGGTATTTGTGGAAACAGGTTGGTGTATCTACGAAATAACTTCGTCTTTTCGCTGGTCTCCTTGCCTGACGTGTGCGCTTGGGCGATACCAAAAGGTCGTTGATTTTGAGGGTTGGTACGCAAGCCCCAAGCTTCCTTTCGCACATTCATGGTCACTTGTGATTGCGTTAAGACGGCAGTGCCCATCGTGTAAATCATAGCGACCATGATCACTAGCACGGGAAAGCACATTACAAATTCGATAGTTGCAATACCGCTTCGATTCGCAGGGCGTTTTCGTTTTGGTGTTTTCTTGTATGTTAAAATCATGGGAGCCTCGATATGGGATCCTGATGGGTTTTCGGGATGGGCTAATGTGTTATGAAGTCGAGTCGAGCTTGCTCGGCCAACGTCACGGGGAGTACTTGCTTGCGCATTCTTTCTTTAAGCTCTTCGTCTTGAGTCATCAGGATTCTCATGCTTAGATTACGGGCGGTTACTGGACTGAGTTTTGCTTGCCAGTTCAATTGCACCTTAGGGGTAGGCGGACCTGAATCGCGAAGCAGTGGAATCGGAACATCGGGAGGATAAATAAAATCCATCACCACAGCGTATCCGAGAATCCAGTTCAAAGTTTTTGGCAGAATGAAGTAGGGTTTTCCATCTTTCCACTCCGTTGCGCCCTCGGTCCATGCAAGGGTGTCCCAGGCTTGGACCGGTTGCGGTCTTCGTCGTAGGAAGCGGGAGATAATATCAGCCCGTTGCAATCGCCAAGTTTTCGTTTGGTTTGCATTGTAGATCATCGCTTGAGCAACCGTTGCAATTGGGGTTTCATTTGCCCTGGGTAAAAAGAAGCGATTCAGTGACATGCTGGGTGGATTCTCTTTACGTGCAATTCCAACCAGAGCAAACATTTGGTCTGCTTTCCGACTAAATTCCCTACGTCGCCAGGTCTCGGTCCCTTTGTCACGTCGGGCACCATTGGTTGCATCGAGTTCCTCGATCACGTATAAGCGGTAACCACGTTGATTAACAAATTGTCTAGATGTCTCCAATGTGTATTGATCCGAATGGAATTCGTAAAATACCATGGCTCGGGACTCAAATGCGACGAGTCCAAAGGCATACAGGATTGGCCATCTCCATTCTTGTACCCAAGGATAGGTTGCCCGCATCAATTGGGTTTTCTGAGGGGTTTGGCAGGGGTCTTTAATCAATGGTAGTCCAGCTACAGGAAATCCCGTCTGCGAAATCGCGATGTTTCGCGCAGTGGGTCTACCTAGGGCTTCTCCCACACATCCGTTTGCTTGGGCTGTTGACGATGCAACTTGGTTCACCATCAATGGGGTTCCTTGCACGACCATTCTCTGGTAAGCCCACAGACCATCGGTTATTCGAGGGATCGAACGTTTGATTGGCAGAGTTCGAAGCGCAAAGTCTTCGAGTTTAATGATGAACCTATACTCCCGGACGAGGCTTCGGATTTTACTGTTTGCTTGACTTCGTGTTCGCTGACCGCTTGCGATGGATCGCCAACCTGAAGCCACAGTCGGGGGCCACCAAGACCAAGTCTTTCCGATTCCCTTGATCATTTCCCATGTGCCTCGAGAGTAGTTGACGTACTGTTCGATAATTTTAGCTTTGAGAAGGCACTTCGAATCGTAGACGGTCGCTTCGCCTCGAGGAATATCCAGGGCTGGACCATAGGAGGCTGGAGGATTTGGAATTCCAACGAAAAAAAATGGGCAGGCAGGAATAACGGCTCCAATTCCATATCCAATCCATGCCGCAGCGTGGGTCACGGTAATGCCTAAGTTCAATCCGATTACGGACGAAGTATTCGCTCTGCGCCTTTCGTCAAGCACTTTGCCACCCAGAGAATGATGTAACGTGTGGAGGGCTGTCAGCTCCCCCATCATATGGTTGGTGGCAGTAACTGCATTCATGGCGCGAGCATGGAGCAGAGAAGACGAATAGGCAACCGAGTCTGCTGCGTTTTGCGACTGAAGCTTATCGTTAGTCACACGACCGACATTAAACACGATTCCAATCAAAGCGATTAACAAAAGCACTGCGACCAGAGTTGCCCATGTGATGAGCCCCTCTTCGTTGGCAAGAATGCGATGCGACCGTTTTTCAGAAGCGTCATTGCCGAGGCGAATATCCGTGAAAAGCTGACTTAGTTTCTCGGAGAACATGGTTTTCCTTTCTCAGTTGGCCACGGTAGGATCGTAATCAATCCCGAGCCGTAGGTTCGCCGACTCGGGGGTTTCAAGTGGCATCACGGCGGTGGATCGAATATCTCGGTAGAATGCCCTTCTTGTCAGATCCAACTGCCCAAAGAGTCGTCCTGTTAGAGGTACCTGCAAAGGCATTCTGTGAGTAACTTGAGCGGTTAACTCTCCGTTGAAGCGGTTGGCTGATTCTCGAAGAGTCACACGTGTCATTGCTGCAGCATAGACATACTTCTGTTTGACATAGCTTTCCTTTGCAAGATTCCTTCCGGCCTGAGTCTCTTCGGCAAATTGAGTATAAAGATAATGGTAGACTATCGATCCAGGGATCGCTCGAGCGGATCTTACCAATGCCCCCGGGTAAGTCGGATACAGGAGTTGGTATCTTGAGAAGCCACAAGCGTAAGGGGCCAAAGACAAAGCGGCGGCATGCTGTGCGGTTCGCTGAGCAGCATCCCAACCTCGGCGTTGGTCGTATTGGTCTGCAGATCTCCAAACCACTGCTGTTCGGGCAGCCATATGGGCAGCATGAACCACTCCAAATTTGGTCATGAGCATCATGGTCCCTTGGATGGTCCAGCACATGAATATTAGATAAATCGGAAAGACCATCATATAAGGCAAGGCGTAACTGGCACCTCGATCCTCCTGGTGAAAATCCAAAGCGTTTTTCCATTGCGGCCGTCGCATAGCCCTATAACTCATCGAAACAACGCCCAGCACCCCAACCAACCAAATCAGCCAAACATCCTGGACTCCTTCGAACAATTCACTCAGATTCAACATGGATATGCTCAAAGTCCTTTGAAGTGTAGTCCGGTAATTCAGGATATCGCTGAGCCTGCCATCGTTCCGAAAAGCGAGAAAAATGCGGCCATCATCTTCATACCCAGCCAGAGCATCAAGACCAAAGAGGGAATCATGATACCTGTGGCAATGACGACTTCCAACGCGGCTAGGCCTTTGGGCAAATTCTTGCGTTCGACATTCATAGGCCAATTCCCGTTGCAAAGTTCTTTATAGAAAATACTCAACTGGAACCACTTCAAAGAGCATAAGTGCTGTGCCCAATGCGAAGGAAGGGGCTAAGGGCATTTGCGATCTCAGCAACTTTTTATGGGACTGGTCTGGCCCAATGATAAAGTTTGGCAACAGAAAATGCCCAACGCTTCGGAATGCAGCACTGACGATCTTTACGGGTCCATCTGACCAAATCGCCCGAACCACCGCGAAACATCCGGCGCAGATGAACGCGCACAGGATAGCACTGATGGTTTGAGATAGACCCAAAAAAACTCCGATAGCAGCCACAAGCTTAACGTCTCCTGCCCCCCCTCCAGTCATCGAGAAGACTACTAACATCGCGATAAACGGGAGCAAACCACCCATGAAACTATCGAGCAACCCGACAGCTCCGAGCTTCCTAAAGGTTTCAGGCGATACTAACTCGGAAACCCCGTTGATGACCAAACCCCAGACAAAACCAGGATAAGTGGCCCAATTGGGTATCCGAAATGAAGTAGCGTCGGTCCATGAGACCGTAGCGATCAACAAAAGGAGCAGAATTCCAGAGACACTCTGCCAGCGAAGAGGCGCTGCTGGTCCGACCAGAATGATCAAAGGGATCAGCAACGCCGGTACGGCAAATCCGAGAGTCCAGGGTGTTGAGCGACTGGTTTGGAAGGCGTCGCTAGGGTTAGAATCCATTGAAATAGATCCTCCGTATTACTATCACCTGGGCTCTGCCTGGTGGCTGAAGACTACCAACCGTCTACGGAATCGCCAACTTGATCGTTGAACCAGCTCTTGATAGAGGTCCACTGCGATCGAACAACGATCAGGGCAACCGCCGCAATGGCAAGGATCATGACGACCTGAATGGCCTCAATGCCGTCTTCGTTTTTGTGGAACCTTTGAATCGCTTGCTTTACTCTTAGTTTCATGAGTCTATCTCCCGGTAGGATCAGTGCCATTAATTGTCGCCATTGACACCCCATCGGCGTCAACTATACTCTAACCAACGTTGGGCGGTCCAAGAAGGCACGCGGAAATTTGGAAATTTTAATTCTTTGATCTCTCCGAAGCAAACCCTGGCTTCCCAATCAAGGCAAGTTCCCGTCCCTTGGATTGGAGTTCTACTTGAATGGTTTCAGGACATCGGACTGCCGGTGTACCGCAACGCTTATGTGGATATAACGCGTTCACCCAAAAAACACCCCAAGACCGCATAGTCATGAGTGTTTTTAGAGGTAAGAACAAGACAGATCTTTTGAACAAGGTTTTCTTCCGTGGACAGCCCACCTGAAGTCCAAGAAGCAGCGATCATACAGCGAGCCCTTTTGCAAGATCGTAAGGCCCTTGAGGATCTGCTGTTACTGCGTTACGACTGGCTAAGGAGCGTTGCGGCCAGTACGGTTTCTCAAGGGTACGCGAATCAAATTCTTCCAGAAGACGTCGTCCAAGAAGCTTTCGTAAAGATCCTCAGGAATTTTGCCAAGTTTCAACCTGAGACCGAGGCTGGGTTGTTTGCTTGGATGCGCGTGGTCGTCCAAAACACGGCGATCGACATGGTTCGAAAAGTTGCAGGTTCCAAATCTGGCTTGCAAGGAAACCCTTTGGGTGAGGTGTTCGATGACAGCGTCTCGGAAATTGTCGCCTCCCTGGCGGTTACTGATGATCTGCGAGCCAGTGAATTGGCCTGTCGAAATGAATTGAAAGGTGCATTGATTTCAGCCATGCGGGATCTTGATCCGAGGCAGCGACGCGTTATCGAACTTTTGTATTTTGATGATTTATCGGTGTTTGAGGCTGCAGAAAGGATGGAAATAACACCGGATGCCGTACGAGGATTGCGGCAAAGAGCACGCCAACACATCAAAGACTCGATTGTACGGATGTCTTTTTTCGTTTGATGGAAGTGCGTAGGTCCTTGGTCTCAGTAAAGGAAACAGATTCATGACAAAGCCCTTGGATCCAAAAGAGGAGCTTTGCAAGAAGATAACGATCGAGGTTCGTGACCGTCGTTTATCGGGCGAAAGTCTCAGCGATAGCAAAGTTCTCGACTTGTACCCCGACCTCAGCGATCGTCTAGTGGTTCATCTAGAGCGACTCAGACAGATCGAATCGGCCAAGCGACGGTCGATCCTCCCAGCCATGGAGCCATTTGAGAATCTGCAAATCGACCATTCTGACGCATTGCCTTCCTCTGAAGTAGTCGACGCCCTTTTGAATGACAGTTCTGCATCTAGGTTGATGATGGAATCCTCAGCATCTAAGCAACCAGATGCTGCTGGAGGTCCCTCTGTTCCCGAGTTTCTTGACGACAAAGATCACGAGTTTCCGCAAGAGGATAGTGATTTTAGGGTCACATTTCGCCAGTCATCGGTCAGCGATTCCGCAGGAACCATGGTTGCCTCTGGAGCTGATTCAGCCATGGAATTAAGCGTCTCTCCAACATCGAGATATCGCCCTACGCTTCGCCCTCCGATGCCAATTCTTCATTTGCTTTCTGATGATCAGAATTTTTTAGTCAATTACGCGCTGACGGGTGAGCGTTTCAGTATTGGACGCGTTAGCGGTGATTTGGTGATCCCCCACGACTTGAGTATTTCTTCCAAGCATGTGGAGATACAACGACGTCGCGCAAACCAAGAACATCAGTGGCATTTAGTAGATTTAAAGAGTACTAATGGCACCTTTGTAAGGGTGCATTCGGCCGATTTGCGGCACAACGATATGTTGCAAATTGGTAAAGAGAGATACCGATTTGTCAATCAAGGTAAAGAAACCGGACTTCGGCATGTCTCGCAAAATCCGCAGGGGGAGCTTTGGGGCTTTAAAGGGAAAGAGATCCGGGTTGGTCGAAACTCTCTGGGTTTAACCCCTTGCAAAGAGGATCCATTCGTCGAACCTGTCCATGCTTTTTTCCGCCAAAAGAACTCCAAGGAATGGACCGTCCACGATAACAACTCGCTCAACGGCACCTGGCTTCGTGTCCGTACGGCAATCATTCATGATAAATTCGAATTTCAGATCGGAGAGCAGCGTTTGAGGGTTTCGATCCCCAGCCGCTTAGATTCCAAGATCAGTCTCAACGGGGCTCCTGGAGTCTATTCCGGAAAAAAATCCTAAAGCGTCCAACTTGCACGACCTGAAAGTCTGATTGCAAACACATGTGCGACAAATGGAAATCAATCAACGGTCGTTATTTCGGCACAGGTAACCAAATAGGTTGGTTGATTGGATCGTAGATGCTCTGATCGTTTTTAACATCCTCCCAATTATGGCGCTGGGATATCGTATTGTCGTAATCAACACGAGCAACACCACCGTAGCGATTGATGAACTCAACAACGGCTTGTTGATGGGATCGCCATAGCCGATCCGCCATCCGAAATCCCACTGGGCTAGCCAAGCGGTCCATACCGCGAGTTGCACGGTCGGCACCCATGGTGTAGAAGGTGTAAGTTCCATTGGACTCTTTGCGAAAGCCAAATGCGCGGTTGCCGGAAACGGGATGAGCCCCCGGTGTGTCAGTGTCATTGATAGCCCACCATCCACTTCCTCCGCGAACGGTCGAAAAGACCCACTCCGAGGAGGTCCGTTGTGACACAACCACCATCGCCAGGTCCGTCACCCCGATTGGTACGTCGGTAAGCCCTAATGGCAGCAGTAGTTCAATATCGATCTGGAGAATAGAACCCTGGGGTTTATTCGAATTCCACTTTTGCTGGTCATCCAATTTAAATGGTGCAAAGGCACTGCGGGAATTGTCAACCAAGCTGTTCAAATTACGGCGGATGTACTCCAACACCACTTCGGCACGAACTTCCTTTCCATTGATCACCGGAAGTTTCTCCACGGAGATCGGATAGTAGTCCAAGTTGACGTCCCCTGAACCATCTTCCACGCGATGCACCGTCCAAGATTCTCCTCTGGAGTGAACCTGGCGCTGAATGTCTTCGGATGGTCGAAAACTAAGCAGATCTCGCCATGCCGATAAATTTTTCAACTTATCGGCCGTGATATCCGCCGTTAATGCCGAAGGTACGGAGGAAGGATTTTCTTCAGCAACGGGTTGGGATTTCGAACCTTCTGAAGTGGCTTTTCTGGGAATAAACCCCGGTGCTTGTCCTGGAACAGTCCCACGATTCCTGGTTGATCCTCCGTCAATGTCGTAAGGCACATCATCTACGTTATCCACTTTCCCAGTAATCCAGGCAGGAACATCCTTGGGAACCTTCAATACACCTTGGTAACGACGGGATTGTGGCGTCTGTGGTTGTCCTCCATCTGTCGGTGGGTTTTTATCCCCTTTGGGATCATTTGTAACGACCTTACGAACTGACGAATTAATAACGACCGAGGTCTTGAAAGACATGGCTTCCTCAGCAAAAAATTCCAGGTAATAGGCCGCTGCATCCCAGTCGCTCATGCCTTGATCATTGTTGAATGTATAGAGGTCATTCCACGTATACTCGACATCAAAGGTCAATATTTTGCTTGGCTGCTTCGAACCAGCATTACTCTCTACCACTTTGACGTTCCGAATGATTCCCGAATGTGGACCTTGGAAATCCCCAAACCCCGCCGCCATGTTCAGCTTGATAGGGGGAAAAACCGGAACGTTGAAAATAGCTCCTTGCTTGTAGACATTTGGACCCTGAAGTCGATCTTGACCCTTCTCAGTAAATCCCAGATCAGACAACGGAATTTCCCCTGGGAAATCGACGATTCCCATCCGTATTTTTTCTTCAAAGTAGGGTAGTATTCGCCTCAGAGCGTACTGGTGAGCTTGGTTATGAGAAAACGCGGCATCGTCATAGGTGGCTACCGCCTCAGATACCGGATGACCAAGCGCGTACTTCAAATCGACCCCCGATTTTCCGAGGAAATGCTGAAGGTGGTTTGCTGCAAGATCGCCCCCGGCAGCGCGAAAAATAGAAGCGAGCCGGTTTAGTTTTTCCTTGGCAAGCCTAGTTGCCTCGGGATTCGCCTTGCACCGCGCTATCGCTTGGCGTATCTGTTCATCCGGACTCAACGTCTGTGCGACGGATTGCTCAAACGAACACAAAAACCCTGCGATCAACAAAGCAATTCCAAGTCGTACCATTCAAACACCCCTAAGACCAATGAAGCCCTGGATCGCTACAAAACAAGCTGCCTACATCTGAATAAGCAGTTCAACGAGAGCTCGAAAGTAAGCCGAAATCGGTGCCCACCATTGCCTGATCGTTATCAAACATACAGCGGCGATCGCCAAAAGCATTACTACCTGCAATGTTTCGACGCCAGCCTCAGAGCCGCTTAAAAAACGGTTCACCCAGTGCGATCTACGCTTCCAATAACCGGTAATCCTTCGAGTATAGGTTCTCATAGCGACTGGTTAAATCGATCTTCCAAGCTCCGCAAGCACACCCATTTTGGCATAGCCCACTGAGATACAAACGGCCCAAGTTCAAAAGAAGCGCGCATCGAGTCCCAAAAAACAAAAAAATCAGAATTCGCTTTCCCGGAAAATCAACTACTTTTGAGACAGTCCGTCTTCCATCATCATGTGGAAGACCTGCGATACGCTCTTGTTGAAAGGCTCTGTGGAGGTGTTGTACTTCTCGCAAACTCCCAACACTCGACGATGAAACTCGCGAATTTGATCGTCCGTCACATCTTTGCGCAAACTCAATCGACCCGATCGTGGCTCTTTAAGCCCACAACCCTGAAATACAAACTCCATCTCGGTCATCGATAACTTGCCCTCACTGGCGCATCGCAGCCATCGATCGCACGTCTTTTGGATGTCCTCTTTCTCGTTGTCGGTGAACCCCTGGGACTGCTTGACATACCGCTGCACATCCTCGACCACCCCCCACTGCAATAGGGTCGAATCGGTTAGCCGGATACCAAGGCGGCTTAGCTGCCTGCTGGTCAGGTCACCCCGATCCATTTTCGAAGCTAGATCGTTGAGCTCGTCGATGATCGCAGCTTGGTCGGTCTTGCTCAATGCCGAATCGTCGACCCATGGGATCAGTTGCTCGCGCAATGCCCGCGCTGCCCGAGGCCCTTGGTTTCCTGTGAGCATAAACGACATGTAGGCCACCGCGATGCAAATGAGCATCAGACCAACGACGAACACGACCAAACAAGCCGGCCCCAATGATACATCTTTATCCCCAGTTGGATCCGGGCTGGTCGTCGGGTTGTTATTGGTACTCACGTCACTTTATCCTTGATTGAAGCTCACTGCCGAAGTCAATTCCGTCCGAAGTACCCGAAGTAAACTTAGACCTCGTCGAAATGGATCTCGAGGACTTCGTATTTCATCAGTCCACCAGGGGCTTTGAATTCCATGGTCTCGCCCACCTTCTTGCCCATCATGGCAACCGCAAAGGGACTGGTGGTTAAAATCCTACCGGTCTCATAGTTTTCGTCACCTGCACCGACCAAGGTGTACTCTTCCTCGTCGCCGAACTTCAAGTCCTTGAGCTTGACCCTTGCCCCAAATGCCACGCGATCTTTGGGCATCGAAGCGGTATCGACGATGTGGGCGCTGGCCAACTTGACTTTCAGCGAATTGATTTTGGCTTGCATGAGGCCTTGGTTCTCACGCTGAGCATGGTACTCGGCATTCTCCTTGAGATCCCCTTCGGCTCGCGCCTCGGCGATCTTCTCGGCAATGCGAGGCATCTCCTCGTTTTCCAAGCGTTCGATTTCGGCCTTGATTCGATTGTACCCTTCGCGGGTCATAGGCACGTAATCGCTCATTGCAAACTCCTGTTTCGACAGAAAAAAAGATGCGACCTTTTTCGGCTCGTTCAAGCCAAAAGGGTCGCATCAGGTAATGACTGTTTATTTCGACAACAACATATCTTTCACCACCGGTGCAAAATGTCAAGTAGCGAAACGCTAGGAGATTCTATCGCGATGTCGCTTCGTAGATCGGAAGATGCCTGTAAGTGACTTCAAGCGACAGCAAATTCATCGTCGTGACATACAATCGGCCTGCGTATTCTCCCCAGGCGTCGGGGACTGGCCCCATGGGTTCCCACGAACCTGCATAGGGTCCCTGGGTCACCTGGGATTCGATAAGCATCGGGTAAAGGGACTCGTACCACGATTTCCATCGCTGGCCTCCCATGTGGAACAAAACTTGGGTGGCATAGTACCAGTAGTAAGTATCCCTCACAGATGTTTGCGAAGTTTCGTCTGCAGGCAATTTCCTGAGCAACCAATCGGCTCCTTGAGCCATCGCCGGATTGTCCCGCTTCCAACCCATGTACAGGCGCATCAGCAAACCGACACTGGTCATCACCGGAGTCGGTAGCGCTCCATGCTTGGTCTCGGGTTGGTTTGCAAGCCAGTTGTATCGGTACAAAAACTTCTCTCTGGCACTTGCTTGGGAATGATCTAGCCACTTTTCGATCCCTTGGAAAGTCTGCCCAGGTACATATAGCCCAGAAAGTTCTGCGCTCTTGAGCGCCATCATCCCCCAACCCGTGACGCTCGTGTCGCTGCCTATTCTGGGTGCATACCTCCAACCTCCCTCCTGGCGATCTTGACTATCGACCAAGAAATCGACGGCCCGCTGAGCCGACGCGCGCAGATTCTCGTCACGGGTCATCCCATAGGCTTCGCACAACGCCAACGTTGCAATCGCATGGCTGTAGATCCATCCGTTGCGATCCGACGCTTCGTCCATGGACCGATACAAATCACCGTTTAGCTTTTGGCCAGAGACCAGAAAGTCGATGGCTTTGCGGCACTCTTTCTGGTATTTGAACTGCACATGGGAATATCCTGCTCCTTGAAAGGAAAGCAACGACAGAGCCGTTGCTGCTGTGTCGCTTCGTATCACAGTTTTCTGTCCAAAGTCTTCTAATTTCCAAGAACCATCGCTCCGCTGGTGCTTGGCCAAAAACTCCAGTCCTCGTTCGATGGACTCTTCGGTCTTGGGCCCTAGTGGCCCCATGGCTTTGAGTTCCTCATTGCTCGAATCATCCATGCGGCGGGCCCGTTGCTGGAAAGCCGGTGCCGGGATTGGTACCAGACCACCTGAAGCTTGCTTGTTGCTACTGCTTGCAGGGCGAAAATTCTCCAGTCCTGGTAATGTCCCTCCTGCATCGCTGATTCTCGGTAACTCGATCGAGGATCTTTTGGACCAAGACGATGCTGCCGAGCTGGCGATCGGATCGCTGTAAGCAAGACCTCCAGGGCTGTCGCTGCTCAGGGCCGCAGACGATGTCGGATTGCGACGGGTCATGGATCCTCGATCGCCCAGCAGATCGCCAAGCGATTGACTGGCAGACCCGCCCGACCCACCGGTCGATGGTGCTGGGTCTGTTGCTCTGGGTTCTCGTGGAATCTTGTCCAAGGGTACTTTGGTCGGGATGCCGCTTAGGCTCGCTGCGCGATCGGTCGGCTTGGATGATTTTGGTGGTACGTCGGTCGGAGCCTCTGGAGCATTGGTGGATTCAATGGCATTGCTAAGCTGTCTTTCGATACGTAGACGCTGCAAGGCCATCGCAGAGGCCTCGAGGGAAGCGGCGGTATTGGTTGGGCCGGTCTCTTGAGCCATGGGTTCTACCTGAGGAATCTCGGTGGCCCTCTGGAGGCTCGCTACCGGATCGCTCGCCGCACGATCTACCGACAACGGCTTGGACTCCGGTAAGCTATCTTGAGCAAGTGGGGTCTGCTGGACCGTCGGGGCCTGAATCGCAGCAGGCCGAATCGGATGGATCTGGAATTCAGGACGTTCGATGTTTTGGGCCTCTTGGGCTTGCACTGCTGGCTGGTCCATCGTAACGCTTGCAAGCTGATCGTCTTGAAGAGTTTTGTTGGTATCGATTTTGATCTGATTTGGAGTTTCAAGCAGTTCAAGAGACTCTGGCGGCAAGGCCGTAGGTTTCAGCTCGATGTCGGTGGCCGGATCGATTTGGTTTTGCACCGGTCGCAGATAATCTGGCACAGAGTTGTCCGAGTTTACAGCAGGCACTTGGAAGGAAGTCCCTTGCGACATCGACTTGAGTTTCATCTCGATTTTCTCAGTGCCCTCTTGCCAGAGCCCTGAGAACAAAACGGTATTGATGGCTGCCAAGGTCAAACCCAAGTGGACCAACACGCTCAAGAGAAATCCCGTTTGAATAGACCGTTCGGCATTCTGAGGGATCATCACATGCGCAAGCATCGTCGAGGAGATAATCACCGTCGGAATCGCAAGGCAATACGTCCAAGCGTTGTAGAGAATCCTTGGGTCGTCAAATCGCAATACTCGCAGGACCGTAAACATGACCAACAGGCCCAGCAAGGCGATCCCCAAGTCCAATAGCCAAACGTTGGATGCTCGATTGGTACCCGAAGCGGTCATGGTTGCGACCCTGGGGGCAATTCACTTTGGTCCTTGGGATCTTCAAGCGTTGTGATGCGATACGAAGGGACTTTTAACCGATTGCACAGATCGATCAGCGAAACGACCGATTGGAACTCGACCCGTTTATCCCCACGAAGAATCACGGTCTGTTGGACCGGATTGTCCAAGACCGCCTTGGCCAACAAGGGTTCGAGTTGCTGGATCGTCAAGCGCTGGCCGGCGAGCATGTAGGTTCCATCTTGTCCGATGCTGATGACAAGTTCGTCGGGTTGGACCGTCATCGGTAGTGCGCTTTTGGCCGAAGGGAGTTGGATTGGCAGCTGCTCGTCGTCTTGGGAAAACTGCGTTGCGACCAGAAAAAAAATCAGCAGCAGAAAAACCACGTCGATCAGCGGAGTGAGATTCAAGGCGTCGAGGGCTTTCCCTTTTTGGATTTGGAAGGACATGATCGAGCCTAGTTGGGGTTTCAAACAAGGTACTGGGCTGAGCATTTTACCGACTGGAACCCCAGAAGGCTATCAAAACAAACGGTCTGATCGTGGGGGATCGCCGATCCGGTTTTACCGCAAACTCGGAATAAATTGATTGAACTTTTGGATCCTGTTGGGCCGAAAAAGCACGATAGTCGCAAGGATGCAAGTGTACCGGCGACGTCCAACAAGCCGTATTCTCGGGGGGGAATTATGATTCGCAAGGCGCTGATAGTAGTCGCCCTGGCCGTAGTCGCCAGCATTTCGACCGCTTCTGAATCTCAAGCACAGCAAGCGCAACAAGCCTACGGTAGATCTTGGGGCGGGGCGGCCAGCAACCGCGATTATTCACGCTTCTACCATTATCCTTACGTCTACTATCCACAGAATTTCTACGGCAGCGAGTACTACAAGAGCAGCGATAGCATGTACTATCGGTATGCTCCTGAAGCTCAGATCCCCGTCTACAATCGCCACTGGTATAATGAGTATCCGACCAACCGTCGGTACCACTGGGGCCACCACTTCATTCTCGACGTATTCTAGTCCTCTGAGACGATCCTACGGCGAGCCTTTGAAGGCTGCATTCCATTCCCGCACACCGCAGGTTGCCGTCGGCCTCCTGCGGTGTTTTTGTTTTTGCATTATCCAACTATCGAAATTGGCAGTCGACGCATGTCTGAGGCTCAGCCACAGCGCTCCGTACCCAAACGCCAGATCGCTCGCCTGATCGGATCGTCGGAATACCCGATGTGGGTCTTGTCGGAAGACTCGCAGTTGGTGTTTGTCAACGAAGCATTCGAGTCGCTGTTTCCTGAACTAAGCCCAGAACCCCTAGGACTCCACTGCAAACCGGATTCGCTCGAGCCAACCCCATCGCGAACCACCCTAGCTCGGTGGCTCGCTTTGCCGACAAACGTCTCCGTGGGCACGATTCAATGCGTTGGCGATCAGTTACCTAACGAAGACTCTTCCAAGGATGAATCCCTGTTGCGATGGATCATCCCGCTGGGGGACGCCAAAGATCCATGTACCTTGTGCGTACTGAAACCCGATCGCGGTGATTTGCAATCGGTCCTCGACAGAGATTTTCATCAGAGGGTCGAAGTCCCCTCGCTTGCGATTTGGGAAAGTCATTCCAATCTCGATAGCGTTTGGTTTCTTCAAGGACAGTCGCTTGCGAGCCAATCCCTGCGAATGCAGTTGCAGTTGGCCATCACAGGCGAGCATTCGCTGGAGCTTACGGGCCAGCCTGGAAACTACCTTGTCATGATCGCTGGGCTGATCTTCAAAGAGCGGCGATTGAAACGTAGCCAACAGGGGACCAAGGCTCAGCCTTTTACGATCGATTGCTCTTTGATGGACAAGGATTTACTCCAGAGCACCATCGAGTGGATCGATGACACGGGGCGCAAAGGGGACACTCCCGAGGTGATCCTGCATCGATTGGAAATGTTGCCACACCAACTGCGCGAATCGCTTGCGAGAATCTGCCGGCAACGCAAGTGGAACTATATAACCACCGTACAAACCGATGCGCTGGACCTGGTGAGCAAGAGTTCTGAGCACTGGGACTGGCTAATCGCCAACAGCCGGATCCAAAAAATCGAAGTCTTGCCGTTATCGAGCCGAACCGACGAGATCGAAAGTCTCTTGTTTGCTTGGATGCGTCGATTTCAGGGCATTCAATGGACACAGGCCTTCCTAGACGCGCTCTTGGCTTATTCATGGCCGGGCGATATCGATGAATTGGACCAAGCCCTCGTGCATGCGACCAGGACGGCGACCCAAGGAGTGCTCGAAGAGAGCCATTTGCCGATCTCGCTTCGAACCTATCCTTCGCATATCGAACGGCCTGTTGCCTCCGAGCCGATCGATCTGGACCAAGTTCTAGAGCGACTCGAAAGGATGCTGATCGAGCGAGCCATCTCCTTGCACCCTAGAAACAACACAGCGGCTGCCAAGTCACTGGGGATCTCTCGCGCACGCCTTTTGCGTCGGATGCAGCAATGGGGCTTGGGCTCCCAGCCAGCAGCAAGTCCTGAGTCTGACGAAGTGATCTTCGAAGAACTCGACGAATCCTAAGTCAAGCGGGCCTAGAGTATCGATACGGTGAAGTAGCTTGAGCAAGCTTCAGGGGATTTAGCATCGCTTCGATAGCGTCACTCCCATAGCATGACTTCGCTCACGCCGCTCTTGGCTGGTAGCTTGTGCTTAAAGATGATTCGCAACTTCGAGCTTTTAGCTTTCAAAAAGCTGGCTTGGTTCCATTGCCCTCCGGCTGGTTTTTCGGGCAGATGAACTTCTTGTTGGACACTAGCCCATCGGCCATCTTCCCAGACTTCGATCCGATAAGACTCAGGGGCTTGCACACCTCCACGGTCGTCGTAGATGGCCAGTTCCAAACGACTGAAGGTTTTGGGTTCGCCAAGGTCTAGTTCTAGCCAGTCTTCGCTTTGGGTTGACTCGTAACTGGTCCAGCGATTCACTGGATTGGGGTCGAAAACGGTTTTGCCATCGTTGGCCTTCTGGGGAATGCCTCCGAATCGATCGCTGTGCGAAGCGGAAGCTTTGGGATACTCTTTTTCAGGGGCTCGATAGGCCAAGTTGCCCGATGGTCCTGGAGCGAGTGGATAAGGGCTCGGAGCAGGTCCCCAGGCTTGGATCTCTGTAAGTCCTACTCGTTTGCCTGATTGCGGTTGCATTTGGATTCTGAGACGTTCGAAGGTTCCCGAACCCAAAGCGAACTTGGTAGGGGACTTACCTCTGAGGGATGCCTTGGGTAACACTAGGATCGATTCCCATTTTCCGTTTTTGTAAGCCTCGAGCTTAACGGTTTCGGGGACGGCGACTTGGGCTTTGGCAATGTCAGCCGCTTGGCCATGGCCTTGGCACTCGATGGTATCGTCTAAGAAAAGCAAATGGACGGAATCGATCTGCCGGGCGGTACCAAGCTGGAGTTCGATCCATGAAGGTTCGTTCGATGCGCTTTCCCAGCGGTTGGGTGGATGCTGCATGTACCAATAGTTGCCATCCTGGAGTTTTGCAATCGAGGTCCCTGGTTGAGTGCTGGAGGCTTGGAGTCTTGGGTAATAATTTCCATCGTTGTTGACCAGATGATTCACCAGTGGTCTTTGGGGTGAGCTTGGTGAGCTTGTTTTTGCGGGCAACTCGATCGCGATGGGTTTGAGATCCATTTGCTGGGCGATCTGTTTTCCGTCAACCCATACGGTGAGGCCTTGTCCGCGCCGGTATCGCTGACCGGTTTTATCCCAGAGGATCGACACATCGCGGCCTCGGATGTTGAGTCCATCGAGGGCTAGATAGTCCCACGACTCGGGGGCCAAAGGATGCAGGACCAGTCGATCCTCATGCAGGGGTTGGACGCCAACTAAGCCGGTGATGACCAAGTCGCAGAATCCTGAGTGAAAGTAATGTTCGCTGTGATTGTATCCATCGTGTCCCTCGAACGAACCGGTGTCAGGATGGAGTGCTTCGGCCAAGTAAGGTTTGCCATCCTTGCGATGGGACTTGGCATAGATCCCTAGGAGTTTGACGTAATCCTCTGGAGTGACGAGCTTGGGTTCGGATCGCTGCAATAGGTTTGCTAGGGCTTTGAGAGTCTGGGTGGTGGCATAGGGCCAGGATTGACCGCTCCACCAGCAGCAACTCTTTTGGAGCAAGAACATCGGGTCATTGCGTTCCACCGTGGTAGGGCCAAAGTCGGCGTAGAAGCCATCGGTGTCCATGAGTTTGGCCCAAGCTTGTTCATAGGTGCTATTGGGCGGGAGCATTGGGAATTGCCAAGGTACATAGCCGATGAGTTCGCGACCGTGGCTATCACCGGCGAATCTTCCTTCTTGGTAGACCAGAGTGCCTGCGGAGATGTCGTAGCCATCCCGGTTCTCTTTGTTTTTGAACATCGGGAAAAAGAACTTGCGGCCAGGATCCCACAGTTTTGCGAGCATCGTTGTTCGCAGTTGATCGGCAAAGTCGTTGAATTCTTTTTCGATCTCTGGTTTACCGTCTTGTGCAGCGATTTGTGCGATGGCTCGCGCGTCGGCCCACATGTAGGCGTTGAAGGAGGGACGGTAGCTAGGTGCACCTCGGAGGATGTCTTGGGTTTGCCGGCTTGCGATATTGAATTCCATTCCATCGTCATGGCCTGTTTGCCAAAACAAACCGACGGATTCATCGTAATGACGCTTCTTCCATCCTTGGTAGTTAGCGACAAGTTTATCCAGCAAGCTGCTCAGGTGCTCTGGATCTGGGTGTACTGCATCGACGGCAAGGACCGAATCGGCCAACCATGTCGAATAATTTCTTGGCTGAGCCCCTGGAGTATCGACCCAGTAGCGCGAGTAGTCTTTGGCGATGGTTCCGTTCCGAAGCCATCGGGATTCGTAGAGTTGGTGACCTGCCGGGCAACTGATGGCACCATAAGCACCCGACCAAAAGGGTCGATCGATGAATTCCGTGAACAGATAGCCGGTGTCCTGATTGCCGTAGGTCAGATGTTTAGTGATCAGTTCCCAGCGGTAGTAGTAGGTCGTTTGAATTTCCGGATCGGGACAATCGAGGAATGGGATATGTTCGACGAACCAATCCCAATCTTGATTGTCGAAGTATCGCTGGGAGCGAATCATCGCTGGCCGGTCTAGGATCGACGATGGACCAGATGGTTCTTGGCTAAGCAGGTTTGTGGTCCACGCAAAAAGCAGACCAGCAATGACAGCGATACGCATTGTTTAATTGGGTTTGTGTTTGGGTTTGACGAACCCGGCTACTAGGTAATAGAAGACCGGCGTGAGGAAGATCCCGAAGAAAGTAACACCTAGCATTCCCGCAAACACAGCGATCCCGAGGGTTTTTCGCATTTCGGCTCCAGCACCTTGGGCTAGGACCAATGGCAAGACGCCCAAGATAAATGCAAAGGAAGTCATCAAGATAGGGCGCAGGCGCATGCGGCATGCTTCCACGGTGGCTTCTTTGGCGGACTTGCCAGATTCCTGAAGTTGCTTAGCAAACTCGACGATCAAGATAGCGTTCTTGCTGGCCAAACCGACTAGAACCACAAATCCGATTTGCACAAAGATGTTGATATCGAGTCCTACCCAGCCAACGCCAAGGACTGAGCACAAGAGGCACATCGGGACCACGAGGATCACCGACAGCGGTAGGATCAGGCTTTCGTATTGGGCTGCCAGGACTAGATAGACCAGAACCACTGCCATCGCAAAGACCAGCAGCGCGGTGTTGCCGGCTTTGAGTTGCAGATAGGTCAGTTCGGTCCATTCGGGTTTGATCCCTTCGGGCAGTTTCTCATCGAGGATACCTTGGATACCCTTGACCATATCGCCAGAGCTCAGGCCTGGAGCCGAGATGCCGTTGATCGCGGCGGCGACATCGCCGTTGTAGCGAGTGATCATCGATGGTCCAAGAGTTTCGCGCACGGTTGCAAAGGTCGACAGGGGAACCATTTGACGCAGGAGTGTTCGGACACGCAGTTGCCCAACTTGTTCAGCAGTGCGCCGGTACTGAGGGTCGGCTTGGACGTTGACTTGCCAAGTTCTTCCGAACTGGTTGAAGTCGTTGGCGTAGGCACCACCGAGTTGGACTTGTAGGGTGGTAAAGACTTCTTGCAACGGTATGCCGAGTGTTTTGACTTTCTGGCGATCGATATCGACGAACATCTGTGGAGTATTGCTGCGAAATCCGTTGAACATACCGAGGATACCTGGGGTTTGGCCTGAGGAGTTGCTCACATCGTCGGCGACTCCTTGGAGCGTTTCGTAACCGAGATTTCCGGTGTCGCGGAGCATGAGTTTGAAGCCACCGGCGCTTCCGATGCCATCGACAGGGGGTGGTCCAAAGACACTGAAGATTCCTTCGTCGATTTCTTTGGAGCTAAGTTGACGGATTTTTGCTCCGATGATTTGGGCTTTGGTATCGGTCGATTTTCGATCGTGGAACGGATCCAGGATGATGAACATGCTACCAAAGTTCGAGCCTACGGCGTTTTGGACGAAGGACTGACCGGTAACTCCGATGGTGTGCTCAACGCCGGGTATTTCTTTGACGATCTTTTCAAACTGACTGAGTGTTTGACCGGTGCGTTCGACGGAAGCAGAATCTGGGAGTCTCAGGTCAACCAGCAGATATCCTTTGTCTTGGGCTGGAATAAAACCTGTTGGGGTGTGGGTCATCCCGTAATAAGTCCAATAGAGGAGCCCAGCATACAGTGCCATGACAACAGCCCGACCGGTGATCAATCGGCCCACGGTGCCTGCGTAGAGATTGGAGCTCCAACTAAAGAAGCGATTAAAGAGAGTGAAGAACCATCCGAGAGTCGCTTTGAGGAGCTTTGACAGCGGATCGGTCTGTTTGTCTTTGGGTTGGAGCAAAACGGCGCAAAGCGCCGGGCTTAAAGTCAGCGAGTTGATGGCGGAGAAGAAGGTCGATACGGCGATGGTCACTGCGAATTGCCGGAAGAATTGACCGGTGATTCCCGCGATGAAGATGCAAGGGATAAAGACGCACATGAGCACCAAAGAAATCGCGATGATCGGACTGGAGACTTCTTCCATCGCTTTGATGGCAGCTTGGTGTGGAGAGAGTCCATGTTCCAGATGGTGCTCGACGGCTTCGACCACCACGATTGCATCATCGACGACGATTCCGATCGCCAGGACCAAGCCAAAGAGGGATAGGTTGTTGAGGCTGTAGCCTATTGCGTGCATGACGGCAAATGTTCCGATGATGGCTACGGGAACTGCGATCAAAGGGATGATGCTCGCGCGCCAGGACTGCAGAAAGGCCAGTACGACGATTGCCACCAGAAGGATTGCGTCTCGGAGGGCTTTGAAGACCTCCATGATTGATTCGGAGATAAACGGTGTCGTATCGTAAACGATCTTGTAGTCGACCCCTGGTGGGAACGAGGCCTTTAGCGTGTCCATTTTTTCTTGGATCATCCGGGCAGTATCGATCGCATTGCTACCGGGTTGCTGATAGATGGCCATCCCGATTGAGGGTTTGGAGTCCAGGGTACAGGCTGTGTCTTGGTTCTTGGCCCCCAGCTCGATTCCTCCGTAGGTGCGTCCATCGGTAGCTTGGCGTTGATCGGTGATGATATCCCTAAGGTAAACCGGGGTACCAGATAAGCTGGTCCCTACCACGATAGCCTTGAATTCATCGGGTTCGATCAAGCGACCTTTGGTAGATAGCGAATACTGAAACGACTGCCCAGGGAGCATCGGTTCGCGTCCTAGAGAGCCAGCAGCTACTTGGATGTTCTGCTCGCGCAGCGATTGCATCACGTCGCTGGCAGTGATTCCTAAGGTAGCCATTCGGGTCGGATCGAGCCACACACGCATCGAGTAATCGAGTTGTCCTAGGAAGCTGATATCTCCGACCCCGGGGACACGGACCAATTCGTTTCGCAGTTGTATGGTTGCGTAGTTGCTCAAATACAGCTGGTTTCGCGACTCGTCGGGCGAGATCAGATTGACCACCAGCAGGATGCTTGGCGATCGCTTCTTGACCGAAACGCCCGTCTGTTTGACTTCGCTAGGAAGGCTTGGAAGTGCCAAGTTGACGCGGTTTTGGACCAACACGGTGGCCATATCCAAATCGGTGCCTACTTCGAAGGTAACGCTGATTGAGCAACCCCCGTCGTTGGTGCATTGGGTCGACATGTAGAGCATGTTCTCGACACCGAGGATTTGTTGTTCGATAGGGACCGCGACGGTTTCTGAGACCACCGAAGCGCTTGCTCCGGGATAAACGCAGGCGACTTGGACCGTCGGTGGCGTGATCTCTGGGTACTGAGCAATAGGTAGTTGCCAGACAAAGACCAAACCTGCCAAGGTGATAAGGATTGAGATAACCGCTGCGAAGATAGGCCGATCGATGAAGAACCTCGAGAGCATTACTGAGCTCCTTTGGGCATGGAATCAAAATCCATGGGAACATCGATTCGTTGGATCTGAAGCTCTGCATCTGGACGTACACGTTGTAGACCTCGATAGACGACTTCAGTGCCCGGCAAGAGCCCTTTGGTGATCACTCTCCAAGCACCGATGGAGCGTCCGAGCTCCACGCTCTGTCGTTGCGGTTTCTTATCGGAACCGATGACGATGACGTATCGGGTGTCTTGATCGACTCCGATCGATGCTTCAGGAACCAGCACCGCATCGTAGGGATCGGAGACAGGTACACGGATGCGGACGAACATCCCGGACTTGAGCAAATTGTCTTTGTTGTCCAGGACGGCACGGAGTTTGATCGAGCCGGTTTTTCCGTCGATACGGTTTTGCAGGAAATCGAGTTTTCCTGGGTGAGGAAAATCCTTTTCATCACCTAGTTGGACCATGCATGGGATCTCGAACGATTTTAGGTCGCGGGCCGAGTTGCCGCTGGTTCCTTCGTTTTCATTCTGCGTTCGAGTCATGCGTTGGTACCGCAAGACGGCTTGTTCATCGACATCAAAATAAACATACATCGGATCGTTTTTGACGATGGTTGTCAGGAGGGTACCGGTTCCGAGTCCTCCGGTGACGATATTGCCCGGGGTGATCAAAGCTCGGTCGATACGACCACTGATGGGGCTACGGACTTCGGTGTACTTTAGGTCCAAGGCGGAGATCTGCGAGTCGGCTTGGGCCGAGACCTCCTGAGCTTGAGCTTCGGTCAATGCCGCGACATTTTCTTCATATTCCTCTTGGGAGATGGCTTTGACATCGATCAAGCTTTTTGCGCGGGCTAGCTTGCTTTTGGCAAGTCCGACGCGGGCTTTCATCAGATCGATTTTGGCAAGTGCCTGCTGGTGGGCGGCCTGGTAAACATCGGGTTCGATCGAGAAGAGCAGGTCATTTTCTTGAACGACACGACCATCGGTAAAGTGAATTTGCTTGATGTAACCGGTGACCCGAGCACGGACTTCGACGGTTTCTACCGCATCGGTTCGACCTACAAATTCATCGTAATTGGTGATGGATTGGGAGGCTGCCAGGACGGTCGAGATTTTCAAGGCAGGAGCGACCGGTTTGGGGGTTGGCTTCTGGCAGCCAGCAAGATCCACGGCTATCAAGCAACTCAAAGCAACAACGAGCCGGTAGGATTTCAAAAGCATGATCGGATTCGTAAGTGATGAGGGCGTATTTTGAAGCCTTTGAGAGTATACTCAGCTTCACGGGGAATCCCAAGGGTACGTAGGGCTTCATGTTGGCAAGTTCCATCAGGCAAGAGATATTGGCAGAGGATGAGAGCGAGTTTTCCATGGCGATTGGTATCCTTGCCACTGATGGGTAGTCTTGCGGGCCTTTTGGTCGCGGCATGGATGCACCGCGCTGAGGATCAACGTTGGTTCTCTCAACAAGCCTCTGAAATGACGCAGGAAGCGAATCTGCTTTCTCGGACCCTTTCAAGCAGCCTGGATCGCCAGCAGTGGTTGCTGCTCGCAGAAGGACTGCGCACGATGAATTGGGGTGAAGTAGAAATCATTTCGGACGCAACACTTGGTGATCGCGCTAGGCAATCGCTAGTCGTTGCACCCACGCAGTGGGTTCAAGAACCCAATCGGTATTACCGTATCGTCGTAAGGCAACCGATCAAAGACCCAACCACGAGTGCTCCGACGGAGTGGATGCTCTATGGGCGACGGGTTCGCAAGCCTCTTTTCCCGTGGGTCTTGCGGTCTGTTGTTTTTGGAGTGCTCGGTTTAGCCGGTGGAGCTTCGTTGGCTTTTGTCCTTTGGCAAACCACGCGCGCTACCAACAACCTACGCGATACCTTGCAAACGATACGATCGCGTGTGAAGCGACCGGTGGAGCGAACTGAATTCCTAGAGATGTTTCCTCAGGTTCTCAACATCGATCCGGTGGGAAGAGAGCTAATCGCGTTATGCGATCAATTGCACCAAAACGCATATACCAACCTCAGTGGATCCGAGACATCCGATGCTATTCTTTCGGCGATGCCTGAAGGGATCTTGGCATTTTCCTCGGATCTTCGACTCCTGTTTGCCAACCGCGCAGCAGTCAAACTCTTGAATCTCGGGACACGCATTCACGATAGCATCCCACTGATCGAGTTGATACGCCAACCCAAAATACTGCAACTAGTGCAAGATGTTCAATCGCGTCGACAGTCGCTTGATTGCGAATTCGATTCGACCGATGCGTCGGAGCAAAATGTGACTCTCCGCATTCGAGCCTACTGCATCAGTCCCGAAAACAAACCGGTCGCTAAGCGCTCGGTACCCTCGCGCCTGAAGAACCACTCTGCAGAACCCAAAGACGCACCTGCTGCCGCTGTGCTTCTGGTCATTAGCGATGAGACACGGGTCAAGCAACTTGAAAACTACCGCAAGGATTTCACCGCGAACGTCTCGCATGAATTGAAGACTCCGCTATCGGCGATCAAAGCCTACTCGGAAACTTTGCTCATGGGCGCTTTGGATGATCCAGATGCCCGCTATCGTTTTGTAACAAGCATCGGCGAACAGGCCAACAAGCTCGAGCAGTTGATTCGAGGTGTTATGCAACTGAGCCGACTACAGTCGATGCCTGATAAGCTGCCGCTGAGCCCTTTGCGATTGGCCGATCTGATCAGTTCGGTCATCAAAGAGCTTCGAACCGTTGCTGACGCCAACCAGATCACCATCGACGATCAAATCGGATCCTCAAGCCAATTGCCAGATCCGATGGTCTTGGGAGACTTCGATTCGCTGCGCACAATCCTTGGGAATTTGCTCAGCAATGCAATCCGTTATTCCAAACCAGGGGGAACGGTGATACTTCGAGCAATCCCCAACGGGAATCGACTAGAGATTTTGGTCATCGATCAGGGGATCGGTATCCCGGCCTCGGATATCGACCGGATCTTCGAGCGATTCTACACGGTGGACAAAGCTAGGTCGCGAGAAGCCGGTGGGACCGGCTTGGGATTGGCGATCGTCAAGCATTTGACGATCGCCATCGGAGGTACCATCGGTGTTGAGAGTCAGTTGGGTGTCGGGACGACTTTCCGACTGTCGCTTTCGCGTCCAAGCACCCAACCCTAATTCGAGGCCTTAGCGTCGAACTCCTCGTCGTCGAGCGAAGCTATCGATTAGTTCTTGCCAATCCCCGGAGGATAACAGCTCTGGCGAGCCACCACCGTGGAAACGGCTTGGGCCAGCATCGCCTGCTCCGCCTGCTCCATCGTCATCGAGAATCGTTCCGATCCCTCGCGAGTCGGAGATCGTTGCACCTGATGCACTCGATAGGGTAACAAAAAAGGTTTCGTTGGGTTCGACCAACGTGTCGTTGATCAGGTTCACGCGAAGGGTCGCTTGAGTGGAACCGGCGGGAATGGTCAAGACTCCGTTGGCTCCATTGACCGATTCTGAACCACTGGCACTGGAGATCGAAATGGTTGGTGTACGGACATAATTGATCGCATCTAGAACGCTCAATCGTCCACCGGTGAAGGTCTTGCCAGCCAAGCTGGTTGTGGGAACCGCTGAACCGAGGATCGCTTCGCGAATCGCGGCCGCTGATGCGTTGGGCTTGGCCGCCGCATAGACAGCGATCGCACCGGTTACATGCGGTGTAGCCATCGAAGTACCGCTGTAGGTTCCATAGGTATTCCCTGGCAACGTGGACAGGATGCTCGATCCGGGGGCTCCGATGTCCACTTGGGTTGCACCATAGTTCGAGAAGCTCGATAACCCGCCGGTCGACGTGGTCGATGCGACGGCAATGACGGCTTCATAACTGGCAGCCGGAGTGCCGCTGACTCCGACCAACGTCGAGTAGTTGGAAGGATAGTTAGCCGTTGTGTCGTTATTGAGTGAACTATTGCCAGCGGCTGCCTCGAACAGGATCCCGGCGTTGGCGGCTCGGATGATCGCTGCGCTGATGCTTCCGCCAGTCGGTCCAAGAAACTTCGCTGAGATCATTTTGACGTTCCAAGCCACTCCGGCTACACCGATCCCATTACCACCGACGGCACCGATCGTACCGGCAGTGTGGTAATCGGCTCTACTTGCGTAGTTTTACTTGATCCTTGCTACAGAAGCAAACTCAGTGCCAAAAGGTGTCGGGGTGTTCTAAATGGAGCAGGCCTGGGCGATCGCCTCGCAGATGCTCTCCATCGAGGAGCTGGTCAGCCCGGCGACATTGATCCTTCCGGTACCGACGATGTAAATCCCTTTTTCGTTCTTGAGCCAATCGGCTTGCATGGGATTTAGACCGGTGTAGGAGAACATTCCTTTTTGATCGGCTAGGAATCCAAAGTCCTTGCCCCGGGCCTGCATGCCCTGGATCAGCGCGCTTCGCATGCTGTGAATCCGGCTTCGCATCTGATCGACTTCGCCTCGCCACTTTTTCGACAACTGCGGATCTGAGAGGATCGTTGCGACGATCGCTTCGCCATGGCGAGGCGGGTTGCTGTAGTTGCATCGGATCGACGTGCGAATTTGACTCATCACGGCCTCGGTGGACTTAGGCGACCCTGAGATCATCATCAGAGCGCCGACGCGCTCGGAGTAAAGCCCAAAGTTTTTCGAGAACGAGGCGCAGATGACCAATTCAGGGTGTTGTTCCAAAAGAATTGAAATCGGCATGGCATCTTCTGCGAGCCCATCACCGAACCCCTGGTAGGCGAAATCGACAAAAGGAAGCATCTTCTTCTTGGCCAAGACATCCGAGATTTCTTTCCACTGCTTTAGGGTCGGATCGATTCCGGTGGGGTTGTGGCAGCAAGCATGCAAGCACACAACATCACCGCGACGTCCTTCCTGGCTCAATTGATGCAGCATGCCGTCGAAGTCCAGACCGGTTTTTGCGGCGTTGAGATAGCGGTAGCTGAGCGTCTCAAAACCCGCTGCTTGGAACACGGCGTTGTGATTAGCCCAAGTTGGATTGCTGACCCAAAAACGGCTTCCAGCAAGCACCTTCGATAAGGTGTCAGCCCCAGTGCGAAGGGCACCGGTTCCGCCTGGGGTGTGAGCCGTTGCTACACGGGACATGTCGAACTCGGGGCCTAGGACCAGCCGATTGACTTGTTCGATGTAATCTTTGCCTCCTTCGATCGGCAAATAGCCTTTTGTCTTTTGATCTTGGAAGATCTTGGCTTCGGCGAGTTTGACACTTTCAAGGATCGGTGTTCGTCCGGCATCGTCTTTGAATACGCCCACCGTCAGGTTGAGCTTGCCGTCTCGGGGGTCTTTGTCAAAGGCGGCGTTCAAACCGAGGATGGAATCGGGGGGAGCCAGCGAGAAATGCTCAAACATCAACCTTACCCAGGCCACAAAAAAGTTAGTAAACGGAAGCATTAGGAATCCCAGCAGCGTTTCCAGTTGCCGGCAGAGCCCTTGAAATTAACTCAAAAAGGATTTTCCCGGGAGGTCTGAATCACTCTTTTGCAAACTCCCATTCCCCATTTTTTGCGTCGTCGGGAGCGATGAGCACACGCGCCTCGACCAGAAACCGAAGCGAGCTTTGGATATCAAAATCGATTTTCCCAAGCCCCAGTTTAGCGAGCAGTTTTTCGCAAGCCTCATCGAGCGCATCGATCGATTCAAGCAACTGCAGCGCCACGCCCCGATTCTGCCAACTCCTAAGGATGTAGACCAGCACCATCGCCTGGCCTAGACACTGTTGTTCGGCTTCATCCTGAAGTCGTAGCAACACCCCTTTGTTGTTCGATAAGGTCTGGAAATAGAGGCTTTGAGCGATATTGAGCAGTTGTCGGTTCCTGGCGTGTCGGTACGAGAAAAAGACCTTGATCGAATAAAGCCCCGCAGCGATGGCAACGGCGATGTACATCCAAATCGCTCGGAAAATTTCGACGGCCCCCAACAACGCTAGGATCCACATGCTGCGTACCAATCGGCTGACGGTCATCGAAAACCCCCACAGCGTCGGTATTCCGATCTTGCCCTGGTCCAACCAGGAAATCTTGACCGATCCTGGCAAAAGCATGTCGACATCGGCATGGGGAATGTTTTTAAACATCCGCAAATGCAACTGACCACTGGGTTGGGTGCGTTCGAAGGCAACGACCAGTTGTCGATAAATGGGAACCGACTGCTCTTGTTTGCGAAACATCCGATACCAACGTCTGGCAATACGGATCCCTACCGTATCGCCCCGCGCGTAAACCCTTAGCCGTTTGTAATCGGAAAAGCGAATTGTAAGTTTGACGCCCCAAGCGGTCGCAGACCGTAGAGCTTGGTAAATCTGGCTGGGTGTTAATCGATGGTAATTGGCTTGCTCCAAGAGTTCCTCGGTCGACTCGATAAGGTCTTTGATCGAGACCGAGGAAGCAAGACTTGCATGAAGGGATCCCTGAACCACTTCGCGGTCTGGATCCAAAAACGTATAGCCTTCGATCAAACCAGCAAATCGTTGATGAAGTCTCTGATGGATGTGCTTGGAAAGCTGCGCTTTGCGTTGACGAAGGAACTCGCAAGCTTCTTGATCGGAATCCGCATCGGCCAGCAGTGCAGCTTGGAACTCATTGGGATGGACTGGTATGTAGGATTCAAGTTCATCCGCCATCAAGGTGCAGACTGCGCCGACGGCGCTCCTTGCGACGAACATCATCGATCATCCCACTGACGCGTTGGACTTGATCGATCCCTGCTAATGTTAACTGTCCATGGGAGCGGTCAGAACTTTGAAGCTGAATTGTACCTACGCCGAGGATCCGCTGAATGATGCCTTGAACATAAGAGACATCATCGATGTCGATCACATCGATACGATCGACAGTCCGAATCAGAATGCCGCGCGAGTGGATGAATCTCTGCGTGGTCAGTTCGTAATGCATGCTGAGCCGGCGATAAATGAACCCAACAATTCCATAAATCCAGCAAAGAGCCAAAACGCCCAAGACGATCCACCAGATGCTTTTTTCGATTGGACCGACTATTTTCATCGCTGGCAAAACGATCATGGCCGCGATGACACCCAGCGATACGGCTGCAAGCGTGATCCAAGTCCCATACATCGCCTTGGGCGAATAACCACCCTCCCAAAGTTTGTGCTCGGGTTCCTGAGGCAATGGGACTCGGGGCTGGAATTGAGATTGTGGAGCGTTGGGGTCAGGCGAAGAAGGGTTGGGCTGCGGATCGCTCATGTCTGGATGGGACGAGTTGGGGTTCAGGTCAAAAGACGTACTGCGGGCAACTCCCTAGGCAGCAAGCTTGTTGGGCCTAGGCGCACGACGACCGCAGATTGTACCAGAATCCGACCCCGGTAAATCATCGGATTCAACCCGTCGATCGCTCTGGGGCCTGCAGCCCGGAAACAGCGGATCGATCCTGGCGTTGCCAGTTTTCGGGAAATGTTTCGGGGGTTTCGTGCTCTCAATGGCCAAAAAACCAGCGTTTTTGATGTTGCCAGGATTCGCCCGGTCGATATATTACCCAATCCCTGGTTTCGGACTCCGGCGGTCTGACCCCTTGGCAACACTGTATTCTGGAGTTTGTTATCATGAAAGTTGTTTCATCCATCGGTGCCCTCAAGTACCGACATGCTGATTGCCAAGTCGTACGTCGCCGAGGCCGGATTTATGTGATTTGCAAGAGCAACCCGCGCTACAAAGTGCGGCAAGGGAACGCCAAGTGCAAGCGTCGTAAGCGATAAGCCTGCCCTGGACCCGATCGCTTCGGGTCCTGTTGCCCTAACCCTGGCTCTCTAGCAACCCTCTAAATACTCCTTCGTCCCAAACGACCTGCGAGCATCTGGCATGCAAGCCGTAGGTCATTTCGAAGGGGAATATGCAAAAGCTTCCAATCGCACTCATCGGTCTTGGATCCGACTGGCAATCACGCTACTTGCCCGCTTTGCGTTCCCTCCGGGATCGTTTCAATGTCGTCGGGATTTATCATAGCGTCACTGCGCTTGCCGAATCAGCCGCCCGCGAACTGGAAGCTTCCAGTTACGATAGCTATCGAAGCCTCATCTCCAATCCCGCCGTCGATGCGGTTTTAATGCTCGAAGACGATTGGTACCAACTGCAACCCCTGTGGGCCGCCTGCGAATTCAAAAAAGGCATCTTCTGCGGATCGGAAGTCGACATCCAGTCCCTGAATTCATCAGGACTACAAGCGGCGATCGCAGACTCCGGAATCCCATTTATGAGCGGCTTTTCCCGCCGCTATGCACCCGCAACCCTTCGCTTCAAAGAACTCATCGCCACCCGCCTGGGACGCCCGCGATTGCTGTTTTGCCACCGACGCCTACCGAGCGAACTTCCAGATGCTGCGAACAACAATTCCTTGGAACGCAACTCCAGCCGAGAACTCCTCGAATTGATCGATTGGTGTAAATACATCGTCGGCGAAGACCCAGATTGGATCCAAGCCATCCGGCACCTGAGTCGACCCAGCCCTAAAAATGCCGACTACCAGATCTTAAGCCTAGGGTTCGGCGACCCAGAATCCGATCCCAACGCAATCCTGGCCCAAATCAGTTGCGGTGCCTATATCCCCTCGGTGTGGGCAGAAGCCATCGCGTTTCGACCTCCCGCGGCTGTCCAAGTCTGCTGCGAAAAAGGTCTCGCGTTCCTCGATCTGCCCTCGACCCTCGTGTGGTTCGATGACGCCGGGCGTCATCAAGAAACCCTCGATACCGAACTGCCCATCGGCCAACAGATGCTCATCCAATTCCACCGCGCCGTAGCGTCCAAGTCCTCTTTTGTGAGCGATTTGCAAGAAACCAACGATGCCATTCGGATTTTGGAAAAAGCGAAACTCAGCACCAAATCCCACCAAAGAGTCCCCCTGGTCAATTCGCCATCCTAAACCAATCTGTAGCGATCGCAGCGATTCGACTCATGAAATCGGTTCTAACGGGCCGATCCCCCCAAAACGGAATCGTGTTTAAGCGTCTCTGGTACGCTAGCAAATCGATGGGTGGCTCGGATGATCGAATCGTTCTTTGGACTCAAAAGGCGACCCTTTTGTGTCGCTCCCAACCTAGATTTCTATGTCCCGACAGCATCCTGCCAAGGGGCCATCGAGACATCGGTCCGCAGCGTGACGCGTGGCGAAGGCCCTTCGCTCATCATTGGCGGAGCCGGCTTGGGCAAAACGATCTGCGCGATGAAGATCGCTCAGAAGCTCAGCGGCTCGATGCAAGTCGTGCTGCTTTCGAGTTCACAGGTATGCACCCGACGGGCATTGCTGCAATCGATTTTGTTCCATCTGGGACTTGAGCACCAGGAGACTGACGAAGGGACGCTACGGATCGAATTGCATCGACGACTCAGCCCACCCAGTGCATCGAGCCCGGGTGTTGCGATGGTGATCGATGAAGCCCAATCGCTTTCGATCAAACTGCTCGAAGAGATTCGAATCCTGTCCAACACGCTTAGCGATGGCAGGCCGGTTGTCCATTTAGTCCTTGCTGGATCGCTGAAACTCGAAGACACGCTGTCGCATCCACAGATGGAATCGCTTAACCAGCGAATCGTCGCTCGCAACTACTTAAAACCCCTTAGCCATCCTGAAACGCTCCTGTATGTGCGTCGCAAGATTGAATTGGCACAGGGCAATCCCGACAGAGTTTTCGAAGCGGCTGCTTTGGATGCGATTTACCGAGCAAGCGAAGGGATCCCAAGGCTGATTGAACAATTGGCCGATCAAGCCATCCTGCAGTCTGGACTGGAATCTCGAAAGCCGATCCAGGCGGATCGAATCGCAGCGGTATGGACCCAGTTGCACCAACTGCCAAACCCTTGGTCCCAGCAAACTAGCACCAGCGTCGATCCACCTAGCGTTGACACGTTGGAACCAGCCCCTGAGGACCACCTGGGAGATACTCCCATCGAACCGGACACAGAGGCTGCGATCGAATTTTGTGCATTGGACGAAGAGCCTACCAAGCCCAATTTCTTTGAGTCGTTCATCCAAGACCCAGTCAACAAGACCAGTCCGGTGCCCACGAGCGTTGGGGTTTCGACCTCAACGATTGATAAATCTTTCAGGCAACTGGTCCAAGAACTGAACCTTGCAGCCATCGAGCTTCAACCCAGCGATCGGGTCTTTGCCAAAGCCAATCAGGAGGCGAAGCGAATTCCTACGCTGGTGGTTCCAAACAGACCGATCAGCACAACGGCTAGCTGCGAACTGGTAGGTATCTCGGTCGATGGTGATGATCGAGACATGCTCGTGGTGATCGAGGACCAAAGCTGGGTGAATCCTTTTGCGATCCGATAAATGATACAGACCGCCTTCAAAACCAAAGTCCCGGTGGAAGCATTCATCGCATCGCTTCCCAAACGAGTTAGCTGCTGCATTGGAGTTTGCAGCATGGAAGAGCCCAAGCACAATCCTTGCTTAACGCAGGTGTCCATCGAGATTTCTCGCGCTTGGAGTCTTCATAAGCAGCGAGCTTCCTGCGTGATCACAGCAGGCAGCGCTTTTGAGGCCCCGCAGCAGCAGGATGACTTGCCATGTGAGACGTCCTTGCGAAGCTGGAGCTGGCTTGGGCAATCCGATTTTCCGACCGACGGATACTCAGGTCCTGTCGCGCGTGACGTTTCGGGACTGACCAAGCTTAAATCCGAGCACGGATTGATCCTGATCGAACTAGGATCGGTCGAATCGCTTACGGCTCAATTCGCATCGAAGCTTTGCGATGGACTGGTGCTGCTGACAAGCAGTTCGTTAAGCACGTATTTTTGCAAAAAAATACGGTCTAGGATTCGGTTGCTTGAGAGGCCTGATTGCAGATGGTTGGGTTACTGGTGCTTGGAATCGGATCCACGGATCGCTCAAGCCTGATCGGTTTGGACTACAGGTCCAACGGCAAGATCTTAAACGGGATCCCTTTGATAGCTGCTCCCGGGTTGAAGAAGACTTGGCCTTGATATCCAATCGCATCGACGGGGCGATGGGTGTGCCCGAAGAAGACTTGCTCAGCACCTGCCTGAGGCGTTTGTCCGACCCATTTCAAGTAGTTACTGACTTGATCGAGAACTTTCTGGTTTGAGTTGGCCACGTGGGCGACGAGTCGGTGGATACGTGTTTTGACAACTGCGTCGTAGAGATGATGGCGCATCGGATGGGGTCGCGGTCGATGTTCATGAGCGATGCGGCGGGCGTCGAGTAGTTCGTGAAAGTCGGCTTCATAAGGTATTTTCGCATCGATGATGTCGCCATGGAGAAACACACTGCGGTTAAGTCGCAAGTAATGTTTGTGCCACTGGAGTTGTTCATTGGCTTGAGCTAGTTGCTCGAGTTGCTGAGTGAAACCCGGTAGCGCATCGTGATTGCCCAGGATGTAGTGGATACGGCAATCGGGGTTGACCGACAGCAGGCCTTGAAGCCAACGAATGCTTTGCTCGATGGTTTTCTCGTGGGAGTCCAGTGCACTCCAACGAAAGTCAAAGATATCCCCCCCTAAGACAAACGTGTCGGATTGGGCTACGGCGGACTCAAGCGCACGCTGGATTTGGGGCCCAGAACTGCGTCGGGAAAACAAATGCAGATCGGAAACAAAATGGGCTTTGGGAAACTTCATCAGATCATCTTACCGAGCCTCAGGCTCTGCGAACAAGCCGAATCTTAGGAACATGCTGCAATGGCTTGGTCCAAAAGCTCTGGATTGACATCCCACCACCCTTGCAGCTCCAAAAGGGCCGGCTTTAAACGCCTATCAGCATACATCTGTGCAGCTTCGACAAACAGCTCTCCAACATGATCCGATTGCAGGTAGGCAATCAAAGGCTCGATGCCCGCTTGAATCCTCCGCTTGGCAAGTCCCACGGCAGCTTCGCTCCGAGTGTCAAAATCCGAATCGTTAAGCCTCTGGAGCAGCGCCTCAGAGACAATCGGGGAATCCTCTTGGGTCATCGAAATCGAGAACGTTGCCCAATCGCGAACGTAGGGGTCGATGTCGTTCATGAGTTTCAAGAGCGTTTCGATACTTGTTGGGTAAGTGGGTGAGTCCTGGTTGTTTGGGATCGGAAGCGCCCAAGCGACACGCCATCGGATGTCCTGCGAAGGATGTTCCGACAAGGAGACGAGCCACAAGGCTCCTTGCTCCAATTCGCGAAAAGAGACCGCACTGATCAAGGAGGTGATGACTTCATGATCCTGTTCGGTAGCAATCATGCTCAAAATCATCTGTGTAGACTCTTGCGGAAAAGTCTTGGTGTCTGGGCCAAACTGGGCCAAGATCGACACCCCAATCGACCGCAGGTAGGCATCGGGATCTTGGCACCATTGCAGCGCTCGGCCATGAATCCTGGATGTCCCGGCTTTTCGCAACGCATCGATAGCACCCCAAACACTTTCGGATTCGATCTGCCTTAGCGACAGGATCGTGTGCCAGTGCAGTTCTTCGTCGTTGGCTTGGTTCTGGTCGTTTTGGTGGTTCATGGTCCAACCTGCTGGCGTTACTTGGTATGGTCTGAAATTATTTTCAGGTCTTCAATTCATCGATCCAAATCCCAGATCCATTTTTAGTTATACTGACCGGCCATGGAACCCCGGTTGTCCCTAAATCCTTCCAGCAAAATCTAGGTGTTACCATTTCGAGCCACAACCCATACGCATCTTCAGATAACAACCTCGATCTGCAGGACAATCAACCGTGGTGGAAGGGGCTGACGTCTTACCATTGGTTTGTCTTTGCGATGGCCTCGATGGCTTGGGTCTTTGACTGCTTGGACCAGCAAGTTTTTATCTTGGCCCGAGGCGAAGCCCTCAAGGCTCTCTTGCCAAGCAATACCGATGGGTCGGTGATCAACCAATACGGTGGCTATGCGACTTCGATTTTCATGATCGGTTGGGCCACCGGCGGGTTGATCTTCGGTGCCGTCGGTGATCGTATCGGACGGGCTCGCACCCTGGCAATCACCGTCTTGATGTATTCGCTGTGCACGGGTTTGAGTGCATTTTCGACCGGGTGGATCGACTTTTTTATCTATCGTTTCATCACAGGCATGGGCGTCGGTGGAGTCTTTGGACTGGCCGTCGCGTTGGTTGCTGACAGCCTTCCAGAACGATCCCGAACACCGGCTTTGGGATTGCTACAAGCCCTCTCGGCGATTGGCAATATCACGGCAGGACTCATGAGCATCCTGGTGGGTCGATTGGGCGCAGCGGGTACCATCGACCCGAACAACGGTTGGAAGATCATGTTCCTATTTGGCGCTCTGCCTGCGTTCCTTTGCGTGTTCATTCAGTGGCGACTCAAAGAGCCAGAAAAGTGGGTCAAAGCCCGTGAAGAAGGTCGCGTAAGCGGTGTGAAGTTCGGTTCCTACCAAGCTCTGTTGGGTGATCCTCAGTGGCGAACTTCGGCCATCGGCGGACTGCTCCTGTGCATCGCAGGTGTTGTCGGTGTTTGGGGAATCGGTTTCTTTGCGCCCGAATTGATCAACGGTGTGATCGAATTGCAGATGAAGCAAGCGAATCCTGACGTGAGCGTAGCTGAAATCAAAGCCCAGCAATCGACCTTCCGTGGCATCAACGGGATCATCCAAAATACCGGTGCGTTCTTCGGAATGTTGGCCTTCACGTTCCTGTGCCAAAAAATCGGTCGCAAGAAAGCCTTCGCCATCGGATTCTTTGCGGCCATGGCTGCAACGATCCTGTTCTTTCGAACTTTCAACGGCTTCTCGACCATTTGGCTCAGCGGGGTCATGGGTTTTTGCCAATTGGCACTTTTTGCCGGCTTTGCAGTTTATCTGCCAGAGCTTTTCCCAACGCGACTCCGCAGCACCGGCACTAGCTTTTGTTACAACGTCGGTCGTTACATCGCCGCGACAGGTCCGATCACCCTCGGGGAACTTCAAAAGAGATTGGTTCCAACGGGTGCAGCCCCTGAGTTGAAACTCCAAGCCTTCCGCGATGCATGCACCTACATGAGCCTGTTTTTCCTGGTAGGACTCATCGCGCTGATGTTCCTTCCAGAAACCAAAGACCGACCGCTCCCAGAGTAAAGTTGCAGAGTAACGTTGCAGAGTAACGTTTTATTGCCTGCCGAGATGGTCCTACAAGCGCATCTTGGAAGATCAACTCTTTGGGAGCCAACCAGGCATCGTGGACTGGAGTATTTCGAGCTCGGCTTGATAGTCTGGTTTGGACAACGTTTCCCATAGCCGAGACTGCACTGGTTGCATCACCTCCTTGCAAAGCCCTTGGAATTCCGGTGTGTAGATCAAGTACGATAGTCGGTATCGGAACAATCGCGATTGCAAGTCGAGTTGTCGCAACGAACGATGGTGCGAATCGTGCGGACCTTTGGAGGCGAAAACTTCCGCAAATCGGCTTGTACCCTCTACCGCATCGGTCAATGGGGATTCTCCTTGCATGAGCAATGCATCGGCAAGTCCATTGGCCGCTGCCTGGATGCGACGCTGGGTGCTCTCGCTGCGATAATCCGGTGCACGTCCGAGAGCTTTGTTCATCGACTCATCCATCGCGATGGCTTGGCGGGTCTCATAATTGGCTTTGGTGATCAAATTATGGACTCGAATTTGATGCTCCAACACCATCAGCGCGACTAGATCGCTGTGGGGTGTTGGATGCAGATCGGCGCGGACTCGGGCCGGCAATTTGGATTGATTCGCCCCGGCGTCTACATCAACTTTTTGCGGATCGTTTCGATCCAAAGCAAACAAATTCCCAAGGTGTCGCATTTTGCCGTGCGTTCCGGTGACATACCAACCACCCCACCTGGTCTCCATTAGGCTTCGGTAATCGGTCGTGTAACTACTCGTCCCGGTCCTAGGCCGACCTGATGAATCCGGGTAAATCGACCGGACAAGGTATCCAGGAACGTTTTCGGTGCGGGTCGTTGCATGGCAACTGAGGCACTGGCCTCGGTCTCTTACCAACTGGACTTGCTGGCGAACTTCTTTGAGTTCCTCGGGATCGTTGCCGTCGATCTTTGGATCGACTTCCAAGGTATAAAAAACTGCACCCAGCGCAGGGTCGTTTGCCGCAAGTTCCAGAATCGAACTTCCAGGCACATATCCGACGTATACCGAGTCACTGAAGTACAGAGCTCTAGGATTCGTCGGAGAGATCTTGTGGATCTGCAAGCTGGTCTTGGAAAAGACCAGTACTTGGGATTCCACAGGCACTTCGAGTTGTTTCAGCAAACTTGGCAAAACTCCATGCTGCTTGTCACGATCGAGCACGAGTTGGCCACTGTCTAATTTTCGCTTAAGTATAGCAACGGGGTCTTGGGATTGGGTATCGGAGTAACGAATCGGGGGCAGGTCAAAGCTGTCTTGGGCCTGCACCGATGGACTCCCAAGTCCGTTTAGATCTGCCGCGTATCCAACAACAAGTGTCGCAATCGCGGCCCAGTTCCAACATCGAAATCTCTTCGCCATGGTTGGTATCTCCCTGCATGTGGTTCGGTAGTTCCCTGCGGCGACTCTTTCATTTTATCGAGTCGGAGAGAATCCGATCCATTTCAATTTGAGAAACAAGCCACAGATTCCGTGCGACGAATCGTAGCAGGTTTCAATAATGCAGACTAACCGCGTTGCTCAAGCAAAGAGACCCAATGCTCAAGCGCATCGAGCCTCTGATCGATTTGCATGGATTTGCTGATTGAACCTTGCATAAAAGATTTCGGCATCAGAAAGCCGGTTGCTAGTTGACGCAACTGTGCCTCCCAGGCTGGCTGCAAAGCTAGATGGGGTCCAAAGGAACGCATCGTACGACGTATCCCTTGGAGCAAGAGCCAATCCTGCAGCATTCCTGAAAGTTGATGGTTCGACTCGCTTGCATCAAAAGCAAATTCACGAAGCCTGTGGGCGTGAAAGCCATAGTCGTAGAAGCTCGCAACAGGTGCATGCAAATGGTTAGCACTGATCCCCAAGAGCATATCCGTCCACTCTTCGATGCTGATCCTGAGTCGATTCAGCGACCGAGCCCATAGACTGCCCCGGTCAAGGTCCTCGATCAATTGTTCCAGAGCCATGCAACGGACTTGTCGAATCGAAACAAACGCTTCGTGGAAGATCGGTTGCACCCGTTGTCGAATCTCGTGAGCTCGGATCGATTTGGCTATTGCGGCGAGGATTCGCAACATCGGTTCATGAACCAGAACATCGCGAATCACGTCTTGCCGCTTGGGAGGATCGGTCGTTGAAAGGACCCCGAGGATTTTCCATTTGGTCGGTTTTGAGTTTCCCAGATGACTGGTCCATGACTGAACTCTCAACTGACAAATCGATTCATAGAGCTCGAGTTGTTCGGACTTAGGAGCCCAGACGCAAGCATTGGTTCGGCAGAAACGCTGGGCCCACCAAAGCGAATATTCGACCGGACATTGAGGTGCTGACATCATTACAATCGCAAGGACTTTCAGAGCAAGGGGCACAACTGCTCTGTCCAGGTTGATTGGCCAGCACCCTGGATTCCAACCAGAAAGTAAAGAATCCCCGGAGTCGAAAGTGAAATCGGGTCGGCTGCATCAAAGAAACCGAAGCCACGGAGCGTATCGAAAACACCGATCGTGACGGCTCAGGCCATCGGCGATGCAATCGGTAGTTCTGTTACAAGTAGGAAACGCGGCGCTGTGAACCGACCTGAACCACCTTGGTAACTATCAAAATTTCGGAACCGGTTGAATCGATGAGTATACTTGCCCCATGCTCAGTCATCGGTCTTAACGCTAGGAGTTTTAAAAATGCGCGGTCTATGTTTTGCAGCTATGGCGGTCTTGCTCAGTGCTTCGCTGGGGACTGCGCAGGCCAAGCAATACATCAAAAAGATTCATGGCAAGGAAGTCGTTGTCCACACCAATCCGATCCCAGTAGTTTTGCATCGGATGGTGCCACCTCAGCATGGGCGGCACATGACCGAGCGCGAATTGCAACAGGGCAAAGCACCTCAGGGTGGTCGTTACTTGGGCAACGTCGTCGGTCGCTAAAACCCATCGAATCCTGAATTCTATTCGGGAATCGTCCAAGCTTGATCGACGTCCATGAGGATCGGTTCGGCATCGGTGTGGGCGTCGATTTGGGCAGCCCAAGCTTTCGCGTCTTGGGCGATCGGGGGCCACGTGTTGAAGTGCGTGGGCATCACGAAGTTCGGATGAACAAACCGGGTCGCTTGGACGCTGTCCTCGATCCCCATCGTGAACAGATCCCCGATGGGAACGATCATCAAGTGCACCTGCTTGCTGGCGAACCATTGCATATCGCTAAAGAGTGCCGTGTCTCCGGCATAGTAAATCCGCTTGCCCTGACCTTGGCCTTGCGTTAGCTCTAGGATCCAGCCTGCGGCGGTTCCCCCGTAAGACCCATCGGGAAGGCTCGATGAATGCAAAGCCTGAACGAGTTGGAAACTACCAGCTTGGCAATGGTAGGCTCCACCGAGATTCATACCGACGGTGTTCTCGACACCCTGATGCTTACTGAGCCATGTCGCGATTTCATAGTTGGCTAGAACTTGAGCCCCGCTTCGTTTGGCAATAGCTGCCACATCAGCGATATGGTCAAAGTGTCCATGCGAAATAAGGATATGGGTAGGATCAAGATCAGACGGCTTGGTCTTTGCCGCAGGATTCGATTCTAAAAACGGATCGATCAGAATATGAGTCTTCCCGCTGCGAATGCTCCATGTCGAGTGGCCATGCCAAATGACTTGGACACCAGAATTAGGCTGTGACTTTGATGGGTGACTCATCTGCTTTGGTACTCTGTCGGAGTAAAGGGATTCGACCAAGGTGAAAGGTTCGTCAACACTAGTATACCAAGACTATCGAAATCGATTCACGGGGTTAGGTTCCCAGCAATTTCATCAAGGCTGCACAGAATCGCTCGGCCTTGTGATTCCTTGACGATGCGGCAGATCAAATCCAGTGTGCGAAATTCCGGATCCACCACACCCAAGCATGAAGGGTGGGCAAGAAAATCAAAAACCGCTCCATGCTGGATCGTCCATCGCAGACTCGTCTCGACGCTGCGTAGGAACCAATCGAGTTTCCATCGACCAGTGCGAAAGGCTCCGATGTCACTGATCGGACTCATCGGGATTTCAATCAAACCATCCGGATAAGCGAAAGGCTGCGCACGGGATTGGGCCTCTGCGATTTGATCGAGTATCTCCAAGGTAGGCTCTTGCATCGGCTGCGTGTTTGGATGGGTAGGATACAAGCTGCTTATCCAGCGATATCCTAACTCCTTGAGCAAGCCTCTGACTTGCTCGTGCTGCATCAGTCCTTCGGCAAAGCCACCCGGAGTTCGAAACCCCTGAGGTTGCACTCCAAGTCGGCTGCGCATGGCTTTCGAGGTCAACTCGATATTCTCTCGAATGAAATCCAGGACAGGGCGGTCATTCAATAGCCAAGGTGCTCGCTGAAACCTAAACTGCAAATCCTCTTTTCGAGTCGCTTGGACATTGATGTGATCATAAGTGTGATTACCGATAGGATGCCCCATCTGGGCGATCTCTTTGAGCCATCCAACATCGGCTTGTTCAAACACGCGACCTACCGCAAAGTAATGGATTACTCCGCCTTGTTGATGCACACGCTGGGCAGCTCCCAACGCATAACGTTTCGTGGGCTCGTCAAGGTTGCCTTTCTCGTAATCCCAATGGGTCGTTTCCCAGGTAGGAAAGTTACGGCTCATTTCCAAGTCCAGGGTGATCGCAACCCGAGCCGGTTTTGGTTCGCTGGAGTTGCCCATCAGTTTCGCACCGAGGGGCACTGAGCAAGCAAGACTGGCTGTTTGGGCTAGCCATCGGCGTCTTGATCGTGGTTTCATCGTGGTTCCTTGGAGGACGATCGGTTTTGTACCCAGGAAACCTGGGTTATCAGTTGGTTGAGCGCCGCATAGGAAATCGATGCATTGACGGCAAAACGCGGAGACGTGTTCGAAGGAAAAGTTGCCAGCGAAGCATCCGCGACCAAAAACACGTTAAAGTCTTTGGACAAGTTCTCATAACCTGCGGTGGTTCGACAATAGCACATATCCGTGGCATAGCCGACCAGCAAGACATGCCGGATGGAATTCTGTTTCAAGAAATCTCGCAGCGGTCCATACCCCTGATCGTCGTAGATAACGACATCTTCAGGCTCCACCTGGATCGATGTACTTACTGGAATTGGCAACGCCCAGAATCCTGCTCCATTGAAGCGATCCGAGGCGTCCAAGCCTGGAAACTGCCGAAAATAATCTCCCACGGGATGACCGCTTCCAAGCTGTAATTTGCTCGGTAGCGGTTGGCCGTGGTAGTCGAACGCGGCAAGCTTTTCTCGCAACTGCGACGTCCCCTCGAGCCTCTCTTGTTGGGTCGGGGTTTTGCTGAAGGAACGATACACCTTGGTGCGAATCGCATCGGGTGAGCCTGGCAAACTGTACATCACCATCGAGACTCGGCCTCGCAAGCGCTGAATAAACGGCTGGATCACTTCACGCGTATGCTTGGCAGCCAGCGCATTTTTCTCGGGCGTACAAAAATCGGCCACTCCATTAGGCTGGGGCGTCTTCCAACCCCACTGGTCGTCGATAGCCCATGGGTGCACCATAATGATCGCTGTATCGGAGGCCTTTAAGTGGTTGGGCATTTCAATAATGCCCCTTGCGTTGTAACTAAATCTCCATGCTCGAACATCCAGGTCCGCTTCGGGGTCTTCGACAATCGCAGGAGCTAGGAAGTGACTCTGCTCGATGATCGGCTCAAAAAATTCAGGATAGTCTGCCAGAATTGCTCGTGGCGATTGGATTTTGGTCAGTCGATTCCAATAGACACGAGGCTCGGCAATTTCCTGCCCGTAGCTTGCAATCGAAGCCAGAGCGTGCACGGCCCACCACAGCAAATAGGAAAGGGACTTCGAATCAATCATGGATGGATCCAGCCTTGGGGTACGGATAAGCGTCATAGGTATCACGTTCGGATAGATAGATAGATAGATAGATAGATAGATAGATTATGGATCCGATTGCAGGTATGCGAACAAGTCTCGGAGGTCTTGTTCGGACCACTTGCGGTACAAGTCCTCGGGCATGATCGAAACCTCTGAAATCTTGACATTCCCGATTTCGTCGGGCGACAGTTCGATCGATTCACCTTGTTGTGGTTGCAGTGAGATTTTTCCATCCTCCTGGCTTTTGACCAATCCGGTCAGAATACGGCCGTCTTTGGTTTCGACCGATATCGACACGTATTCCCGCCGGATAACGCTGCTAGGATCAACGATTGAGACAAGCAAAAAGTCACGGTCCTTGCGATTGGCGCTGGTCAAATCAGGACCGAGCTCTTTGCCTTGGCCAAAGAGCTTATGGCATGAAGCGCAGTGCTCCTGAAAGATTTGTTTACCTCGCTTCGAATCGCCAGTACCGGCCCGAAGATCATTGTTCAGGCGACGAACCTCAGCAAGTTTCTCTTCTGGAGTCGAACTTTTCAATCTACCCCAGTGCTTGGAGACTAGATCGTCGATCTGCGAGTCATCGAATTCGGCCAAACTTCGGACTCGTTCAAGCGATATAACCGATGGTGCGAGCAGCCCCGAATCGACTCTCTGAAGCAATTGCAAAGCGCTTTTGCGTCGCTTGAGCAAAAGATCGACCAAGCCATCTTTCGTTTGCGACGCATGGTCTGATGCTGTGAAATCCAGGAGTTTTTCGTTGATCTGTTCACGATCAAGCTTCGATAGATACTTAGCGGCGCTGAGAGTCACTGCTGGTATTTTTGTTTGATCGAGAATCGCCTCGATTGCCTTGGCATCGGTATCCTTGGGATAAGTGGCTAAAGCGTCGATGTAGCCTGCGATCGTCGCATCGTTTGGATCGATTTGCGACATCGCTGAGCGACATGCACTAGAGGCTTCGGGAAGATCGATCCGCATGGCCGCCTGTAGCAATGGCAGGTTTCTTGGATGATGCTTCAGATCTTCGACCATCAAGTTCCTCAGTGCTGCAGAGGCGACCCTGGTATTGGAATCCCCCAGAGCAAGGTCGCTAGTAGAGCGAAGTTGGAAACCCTCATCGACAAAGTTCCATAGCCTGAGCCGCTCCTGAGGCGTAGGGCACGCAGTAAGCAAACGGATCAATGCGTTGAAGGCTAAGGTCTTCGTCTCATCGGTTGAATCCTCCGCGGCGAATCTTCGCACAAGTAGACCTAAAAGTCGATCGCGACCTAGTTCAGATTTCCAAAGGCTCGGCCGCAGGAATCTCTTGAGGACCTCCTCGTTTCCATCGATGCAGTGATGCTCGACCGCCCACCACCACAGCAGCGGCATAAAAGGATCCTGCAGATCGATGCTCCGATTGATGTTGGCGTTGATAATCGGCATAGCGATCGAGGCTTCCAAACGTCTAGCCGTGCAAGCCAACTGCTGCCTAACATGGACGCTTGGCTCGGTTTCGGCCAATTCGTCTAGCTGGTGAGCAAGCTGTACCGAGATACCCTGCAGACCCAGACGACGTAAATCACCTATCCAGCGAACGCTCCAGCGTCGAATCGCTTCGTTGGGACTTGCCAGCAGCTTGCTCCAATCCGAATCGGATACCGATGCGATTTTCGGGGCGATGGAGGTCCAAGTCCAGAAGGCTTCCAGAGCCCCTTGCGGATCGTCATTGGCCAACGCCATCTGACGCAACGTTGCGATCAAAGAGGGCGGAGGACCCAATTGAGGTGTCAGCATATTGGCATAGCGGCGAACCAATTCCAAACGGGCTCGACGCACTTGCCACTGGTTGCCTGATTTGCATAGGTCCAGCAAAGACCGATCGTCCAGCTTGGACATGTCCGCTGGCTCGACTCGGCTAGGTCCATCGATCGAAGTGATCCGATAGATTCGACCGTTGGATCGGTCCCACTGAGCGTCCGGGTCAGGATGGGCCATCCGAGCATCGTGCCAATCAGCGATATAGATCGCTCCATCGGGTCCACACATTAGATCCGATGGAGCGAACCACGGATCACCCGATTGCATCAGACTACCACCATGCTCGGTAGCAAATGTCGACCCAAGCGGCTTGATACGATGCCAGTAAGCGTTGTGTCCTAGCAGGTCAGCAGCAAGATACTTGCCTCGATACTGCGGCCCAAGCCTATCGGCTTGATAGACAATTCCACCGACGGTGACATGTCCGCCGGTGAAGTTAGCGTGTGGGGCATGTTGGAAGTACCCAAAGGTATACGGATTGTGAAGCGCTCCGTGTTTGGCAAAGGACTTGACGTAATAGCCACCTTGCACTCCGTGCAATAGGACATGGCCACCATAGTTGGTGCTATAAACAAGCTGGCCGGTAGCATCAAAGTCAAGTCCCCAAGAATTACCGCCACCTTCGCAAAACAGTTCAAAGGTATCGAATTTGGGATGATAACGCCAAATGCCTTGTTGGAACTGGGTACCGCGAATGTTCGAAGTCACGGTGCTGCCCTGGCATCCATATAGCCATCCGTCAGGACCAAAACACAAAGAATTTGCGACGCTGTGGGCATCCTGCATGCCAAAGCCTTCGAGCAAGACCCTCGGATCGCTATCGGGTTGGTCGTCACCGTTGACATCGGGGTAAAAAAGCAAGTAAGGGACGTTCAATACAAAGACACCGCTGTGCCCAAAGGCGAAACCCGAGCCGAGGTTAAGGCCGTCGACGAAATCCTTGGATTGGTCCATCCTGCCGTCACCGTCGGTGTCACTGAGAATTGTCAGTCGATCCGATCCAACTGGACCCCGAGGCGGAGGTGCTGGAACTTGGTCGTAAAGCGTGCGGGAATAGCGATCGACTTGGGTTCGACGAAGTCCTTCGGGGTTCGGATACTGCAAATACTGCATGACCCACAGACGTCCCCGATCATCCCAGTCGATCGCAACGGGCTGCCTTACCAGCGGCTCTGCGGCGATCAGGTCTGCTCGAAGTCCCTCCGGGACCACGATGCGTCGGAGCGACTCTTGGGGAGTTAAGCCTTGGGCAACGGAGAATTTCACAGCGCCAATAGCAAGGTATGCAGTCAGTACGAGGACCAGTGGTTTCATCACGAAGCTCTGTTGGTGGTGGATTTCCGGGTAAGCCTTAGTTTATCCGATTTGCTAGCGATGGCTTTTGTCCCAATTTTGACGGTCGTACGGAGAAAAATATCGATTCGCCCAACGTTTGATGAGCTTCGTGCCGATAAATCCGAGGGTAATAGGTATTCCTGCCGTTCCAATTGATGGGGCGGTAACGGACAAACCGGTGGCAAACGCACTGGAGTGAATTCGATGAGGCTGTTCAAAGGTTGGAAACTTACCTTGATGGCAAGCATGGCCCTTGCCGGGTCGAGCGGGCATGCATGGGCACAAAAGCCCGGAAGTTGGGGGTCGATGAAGCCCTCGGGTTCCAACAAAGCACAAGCTGCTCCGGTGGCGATGCCGCAACCGATCGCAAGGGTTGCTTATCAAGAACCCATTGCAAATGAGGTTCCGGTTCCTACCGGCATTCCCGTGACTGAAGGCCTGCAAGCTGGGCCGATTGCAGTCGAAGGCATGCCGATCGAGGGGATTCCCATGGAGGGAATGCCGATGATGGGACCGCAAGGATGTCCTCCTGGAATGATGGACCCAGCGATGATGGGGCCTGGCATGATGGGACCTGGCATGATGGGACCTGGCATGATGGGACCGGGTATGATGGGACCCTGTCCTGAATGCGGTGGACCATGCGCCGGCTGCGGCGGATCCCACTTGGACCGCTTTGGCAGGAACCCCTTTGGACTCTTCGCAGGTCTAGGCGGCTGCTTGGCAGGCCTTCCCTCGTTGCTGGTTCCTTACGGCGAAGGGGGGATCGCTTCTCAACGTTGGTTCGATGCTTCGATCGAAGGGATCGGACTGACCCGCACTACCGGTGGCAACAACTTCGCAGTTTCATCCTTAGGCGCCAACTCAGGCAACTATGTCCTTTCCACCGACATGGTAGCACCGGACTCGATGCGTGCAGGATTGGCAGCTCAAGTGAACGTACAAGTGGGACCTGGATCCAACCTCGAAGTCGCTTATTTTGGATTGGATCGGGACGAAGGATCTGCGGTTGCACGCAGTGCTTCGGCAAACCTTTTCTCCTTCATCAGCAACTTCGGCACCTTGCCTGCAGGCGGGTTTGACGACTCGGACCGCTCGTTGGTCCACACGTTGGATTACCGTTCTGAGCTACACAATGGGGAACTGAGTCTACGTCGCCGATGGAGCGAACCAGCAGGTTACTTCCAAGGAAGTTTCTTGACCGGTGTGCGGTACTTGGATTTGGACGAAAGCTCTAGGTTTACTGCAGAGAGTTTGAATAACAATACGGCTCAGAACAATGGTCCACGGTTCTTTGACTACAATGTCGGAACTACCAATTCGCTGGTCGGATGGCAAGTGGGTACTGATCTTTGGTACAACTTCCTTCCTGGGATCAAGATGGGTGTGGAGTTCAAGACCGGTATCTACAACAACCGGTCCCAACAACATACATCGATCTTCGCGAATTCCCTGCCAGCTTATGGAATTCCTGAAATCAAAGAGTACGCTTTGGACAATCGTACCTCGTACATCACACAATTCTCGCCCCAGTTGGTCTACCGTCTAAACTACTCGTTGGCTTTCAGGACTTCCTACCAAGTCCTGTGGATCGACAACGTCGCTCTAGCTTCGGATAACTTCAACAGCACACCACCTTCGCTGTTCTTGCCCGGCTCTAGCCGACTAGCGGCGATCAACAACTCGTCGGATATCGTCTACCAAGGGTTCACCGCCGGGGCTGAGTTTACTTGGTAAGCTCACAAGGCGATTAGAAAGACATTCTCCAAAGACCCGTCGCATCTTGCGGCGGGTTTTTTTATTGTATGGATCGGAATGGATCGATCTTCGTCGGGCCCGTGCTTAGCAGACCAAATCGATGATTTGTCTGGCTAGTGTCCGGTCGGCGCACACGATCATCGGCTCGCAGTCCTTCGGACCGATGGGTTCACCCGTTTGCAGAGATAGAAAACAACCTCCTGCTTCTTGCAAGATCGCCAGTGGAGCAGCGATATCCCAAGGAGCTTGTTTCACGTTCTCGGAGTTGTTGTCGTGAACGACGGCCGAGAGGCCTGTTGTTCCGTCGACCAGTCGCATCGCAACCCCGGAATGTGGTGGGAAGGAGGTCACCAATTTGGCCCCTTCGCTGGTTCGAAGTTTGTTTCTCAGGTAGGCAAACATCCCGGTTTCGTAGCGGGCGTTTCCATACTGGTTCATATCGATCCAGGCATCTTGGAGTTTGGTGGGAGGCGGAACGGCAAGCGGGTGTTGGTCTTTGTAGGCTCCCCGAGCGCGGTGGCTGTAAAAGAACTCCCCGGTTAGAGGGAAGACGATGGCCGAGGCCAGGGGTTGATCGTCACGGTAGAGGGCCACTAGGACCGATGGAAAAGGGTTTCCGACCCGAAAAAGAAAGGCGCTGGTGCCATCCAAGGGATCGACGTACCAGCAGTCGCTGGCCCCCTGCAGGATGCTTGGGTCGGATTCTTCAGAAAAGATCGTCGCTCGAATCGGCGAGCTTTGGAGAACCTCCAAAACCGCCTTTTCGGCCTGTTTGTCGACTTCCGAGACCAAATCGCCGACCCCTTTTTCGATGATCCCGGTGGGTCTGCCGACCCATTGTCGGATCACGTTAGCCCCTGCGGTCGCAGCGATTAATGCGATTCGGACTTCGTCCGAGAGTTGGCAACCATGGGCTGGAGCAGCCAAAGGAGCTAGAGGATTCTGAGCGAGAGTTTTCATAGGGATCAAGTTCGCAAAAAGCGAATTCTGGGGGTCGGGTGGAGATGGGATGGCATTTTAATGTTATCCTTAGCGTCTGGAACCCGGGTCAGTTTTTCATCCAGCAGGCGTCGACTCCATGGCCAATAGCACCAGCAAGCTCAAGTACTTATTGTTTGACGTCGAGAGCATCGCCGATGGTCAGCTCATCTCCAGGACCAAGTACTCGGGGCGAGGATTGAGTTCTGATCAAGCGATCGCGATGTTTCGTCAGGAGTTGCTCGACGAAAGTGGCAAAGACTTTATTCCGTTTACATACCACTTACCAATCGCGGTGGTGATTGCCAAGATCCGCGAAGACTTTAGTTTGATGGAAATTGTGTCGTTGGATGAGCCCGCGCATCGTCCCGAGCAAATAGCCAAAGCCTTTTGGCTTGGGTGGGAGCGATATGCCCATCCGACTTGGGTGACCTTCAACGGTCGATCGTTCGATATCCCATTGATGGAATTGGCCGCGTATCGATATGGTATAAGCGTACCGGCTTGGTTCAACATCTACGATCGGACTTATTCGCAGAACAGGAATCGCTACAACTTAGAGGCGCATTTGGATTTGCACGAGATCCTTACGAATTTTGGAAGCACATGGTTTCGAGGGGGGCTGAATTTGGCCGCAGCGATGGTCGACAAACCTGGTAAGATCGACGTGCAAGGAGACATGGTGTTAGATATGTACCGTCAGGGCAAGTTGCACGAGATTAGCGAGTACTGTCGTTGCGACGTACTGGATACCTATTTTGTGTTTTTGAGGTTACAGGTACTGATGGGTCGGATCACTGGAGAAGTTGAAGGAGAGTTGGTCGCACAAACGCGTCGGATGCTTGAGGAGCAATCCGACAAGCATCTTGGATATCGAAGTTATCTGCAGGCGTGGGAAAATCTAGACATTTCACCTGCATCTATGTAGTCTAAGCTCCACATGGTTTGCACTCTGTGTGGTCATCGTGCAATTGCGGCTCAACTCCAACGATTACTTTCCGTCGGTGGACCAGTGGTTTCTGTCCTTGGCCGCCGGGGAGTAGTGAATAGCGCCATAGGTAGCGCCTACTGCAATAAGATCAGGATTTGTCGCATCCCTCGGGGTCGAGGATATGACCACCTTGGTACCGTCCGCTCTCTTGATAGTCAAATTGCCGGACCAAGTGACTGACATGTCGATGGCTTTGCCATCGATATGTCTTGAATTCAATGCAGGTTTGGTACCCAGATTTCCAATTTCGTAGCCGTTGACCATCTCTTGAGCGGCTTGTTTGGATGTGGCTTGATCACCATGCCACCACTCAATGTTAACACCTTCAAGCTCAGGGACGGATTTTGCATTGTAATTCTCCTTGACGATCCTCCAACTCCAGTGCATCAAGTAAGCACGTTCTTTGGGACGTTTTGTTGCATTTGAAGTATACGAGGCACCGGCCTCTTTCAAGGCTGTCTGAAAGTTTGCAATGTTTTCTTTGAAAGTCGCGTCCAAGTCATCCAACGAAACGCTCGTTGGAAATCGGCTAACCCATACCGACCCACTGAGTTCCTTAGTTTTTGGATCTTTATCCCCATTACTTCCTGTGTTATTGTTGCCATTCCCGGTTCCTTTGGGATCGGATCCTCTGCGGTCAGCCCCTTTACCGCCATCAATGTTGTACGCAATGTCTTCAAGATTCTTGACATCACCCCTGACCCAACTCGGTACGTTCTTCGGTAGCTTGATAACCCCACTGAGTCGGTTATTGACTCGGTCTTTTGGCGATGTGTTCCCAAGATGTTTCATCATGTTAACACCTCGTTCGAATCGTGTTCTTGGAATTGAAGCCCAGTTCTTTTCTCGCTCCATGATGGACTTCAGTGCGGCAAAATCATTGTTGATGACCGATTTCTGAACAAGCTTATCCGTGGTGTTTGTGTAGTCACCACGAATCATCAAGTCGACTAAAACCTCTTCAATTCTAGGATCCAGATTTCTCCAATCCACTTTGCTGTCAGAAATACGATGGACCTCAGCGACGGTTTCGTCGTACATCAACTCAAACAGCCTTTTCTGCTGAGTCTTGGTAATTTCCACAAGCTTCGACCGGTTTGCCTTCAGAAATCGCTCGGCTTCATCTCCCGTCAAACCCGCGGCACCACCGTAAGCCTGAGCATCCACTTGCGATAACCCAGATTGCAGTAGATCCTTTACAATGGCCTCAGATTGACGTTTTCCCAGGTCGTATCCTCGACCGATCATCACACCGGATGATTTTGAGGGTACACGTGGTTGCCGGCTTGGGAGCGGACCTACTTCGAACCCTTCAGAGTTGAACGTGAATTGACCACGGGCTACCAGAAAATCAGAATCGCTGCCCGAGGTCTCTTGGGAGCGAACGGCAACGCATTGCAGCAAAGATACGATCAAAAAAAATGCAAAGAAACTTCTCATAAAACGACTCCCAAAGTACAGCACTTGTCACCTGGATTTTGACCATTTGCGGGACTATTTGCCGCCCTTGGATGGCGACGGTTGGCCGCAGACGGTTACCGCTTCCAGTTGTAAGTCAAACGAAGGAATACCAGGTTGGGCGCGCGGAAAACTAGATTTATCCAAAAAAATCCAGAAACAGCACAAGTGCAGCCAATCTGGGTAAGAATGAACAGAATCTTTACCAACTATAATTCCGGGAGTACCCCTTTTGGAGTGAACTATGAAATCTAAATTCCTCTGGACTGCATTGACGTTTATCATCGCTGTGTCGGCATCGGCTCAAGAGCAGGCGAACCAACTGGGTGACTCCCGTCGGGCAGATTTAGGCAAGGAGGTGCAACTGGAAGTCCTTTACATCCCTCCGGGCGATTTCATGATGGGGAGCACCCCTGAAGAAAAGATCTGGGCAACGGGGATCGAAGGAGGTGCCCAAGCAGGTACCCAGCGCGAATCCTTTGAAGGTCAAACGCCCCGAGCGATGAAAGTTTCTCAAGCCTTTTGGATGGGACGCACCGAGGTCACCGTGGGTCAATTCCGTCGCTTCGTCGAAGAAACCGGTTACATCACTGACGCCGAAAAACCCGATGGAAAAACCCAATGCTTTAACCCCAAGTGGACAAGCTATCACTTGAGCACTCAAATCACCCATCCATGGGAGCCTATGCCTGGCAAAAGTTGGCGAGATCCGAATTTCCAATTCCCCATGCGCGAGGACTTTCCTGTCGTTTGCGTCAGTTGGACCGATGCCAAAGCGTTTGCAAGTTGGCTCACTGAACACCAGAAGGCCCAAGGTCGATTGCCCGAAGGACTCGTCTACAGACTCCCCACGGAGGCCGAATGGGAGTACGCTTGCCGTGGCGGTTCCAAAGAAAGTTTGTACTTTTGGTGGGGAAATGAATTGGCCGATGGCCAAGGCCGCTTGAATATATCGGCGGTCGACTTTTTACCCGATCGGAAGCAGAAGTGGCCTTTGGCAAGCGCCCCTTGGAGCGATGGATTCCCCTTTGTTTCGCCCGTGGATCACTATGGACAGCAAGGCCGAAATGGATTCGGTCTTGCCGATATGTGCGGAGGGGTTTGGGAAGTCGTCCTGGATCATTTCGACCCTACCGGAGGACACCAGCAATTGCATCTTGCGAAGGAGAACTACCGCCCGGTTTGTCGAGGCGGAAATTACTTTGATGTGCCAGGCAACGCGCGATGCGCCGTTAGGCTTGGACTATCCGGTCCGCATTACTCCGACTCCCGCGACGGATTCCGTATCTGTTTGGGTAAACCCCTACTGGATCACTTGGTCCCATGAATCTAAACCGGTGATGGGTAGCAGTAAATCGGCTGCTCCAGACCACTGCGGACTCCCCGCCTTGAGAAACAAATCGTAAATCGGTTTGGGACTCTCTGGATCTGCGATGCTACCAGCGACATTTCTCCATAGCCCCAGCCGCAGGCCGCCTTCCTGAGAATGGTCGACATGGCGATGGTAAATAAATGCATCGATCATCGGGAGTCGCTGGCACTTCTCCCAAGCGTATGCATAAGCGGCCGCTTGCTGCTGCTCGCTGGTTGGTGTCTGCTTGCTGTGAAATCCTTGTTCGCTCAGAATGATGCTGCGTGGCTGCCCGTTGTAAAGCAACTCAGGCCGCTGCATGCTCTGGCATAGATACTGCAGATTTCTAAAAGTGATCTTGGGCGCATCAACCTGCAAAGGAGCTTGGGGATCTGCCCATAAGTCAACCCGAAAGAGATTCGAATGATACGGGTGATAGGCCAAGTGCCAATCGAAGTCGCCACGGTCCCTGGACAGCTTGGCAAACGCATCGATCAGATCCTTGCCCGGCACCGATTTGGTCGGTGCATCGGGCGTGTGAGCCTGAGTCCAATGATGATCTAAAGACAGATAGACCCGCGCATGCTGCGATGATTTACGAAGCGACTCCCAAGAGATACGAACGATCTTCTCATAGTCATCGACAAGTTCCTGGAGGCTGCTAGGGCCACGGTAATGCCACATGTGGTGCGAGTTGACTTCGTTGCCAATGATCCAACCCCAAACCCGTCCATGCGGTGTCTGGTGCCCGGAGTAACGCTCGGCAAGAAACTCGCTTGCTGCTCGAAGCCACGCACGGCCTTCTTCGGTCTGAACGTTGCTTGCTGCCACCGTGTAGCTGCGATCCTTCAGTGCCGCTGGATGGATCACCAGCGCATCGATCGTGGGATCGCCTGTGGGCATCGCCAAGAGGATCAAATAAACAACCAAGCCTGCATCCGATAGCGTTTTGACTTGACGATCGATATTCGCCAGATAACGGGTCGAAAAATAATAAGTCCGACCGCCCGATTCCCATTTCGCTGCGTCGGGTTGATCCTCGGTAGAAAACATGCCATTGAGCGCAAAGTTGATCGCGCCATGACGCACACCCAGCTTGATCGCGTCGTCGACCATCTGCACTTGTAGGCCCTTGATCGACTCAGGCTGAGGGAATGGCTGAGCGTCTTGAGCTTGTGCGAGGATGGCTTGCAAAGCAATCAGAATAGCCACAAGGAAGGCTAGTGGGATTGGCATCGGTTTGGTCGAATCGCTAGAGAATCTCACTTAGGTCGCGAGAGCCCGGGATGTCTTCGGGCCAGCGGGTCCAGATCGGAGTCAAGTCCTGGATCTTTTTCTTATAGTCGTTCTCTAAAAGTGTCTTCTTGTTCTTGAGAATCGACTCCTTAATCTCACCTTGTGCCTGCGGAAAGGACATTTGATAAGCATTCTGTCGCTCGAGAACTTCGACAACGTGGAATCCTTCGGAATCTTCGATCACTTGGCTCAAAACCCGTACCGGGATCGAGAAGACGGTTTCATCGATCGGCTTACTCTTGAGAGCTCCACGTCGGGTCCAGTCGATGGTCCCTCCCTCGTCAGCGGAAAAGCCGGTGGAGAGCTTTTTGGCTACCGCTTCGAAAGGAGCCCCACCAAAATAGACTTGATTCCACATCTGGGCAATGGCTTGATAAGCAGCTTCGCGGTTGGGGTACTTCGAGAAGACTGCCGAGATGATCCGGAATCGAACTCTCGAGGGCCGTTGCCACTGATCGGGGTGCTGGTCGTAATAGTCCTGCATCTCGTCCAAGAAGACCGTTGGCTTTTCCTTTACACCCTCTCGAAGCGCTTGATCGGCCCATACTTGTTCGGCGAAAGATCGCATCATCGAAGCAAGCGATGTCCCTTGCGACTCGAGCAACTGGATGAATTCCGCTTCGGTCTCAAGCTTGGCTCTCTTGACTTGCTCAGGGAGCACTTTGGTGCGGAAAATCTCCGCCGTTTTGGCCATCATCTTGGCGCGAATGTCGTCCCGCTCCTTCTTGGGTTTCCCCGTGGCTTGGGAATTGACAAAGTACTGAGCAAGGCACTTTTGCTGGATCGACATTTTGAGCGATTTTCGCAAATGCATCTGAAACTCAGGATTCTGGATCATCTGAGCCGTGACTTTTTCAGCCGGAAACAAATCTCCTACCAAAACTCTCTCTTCGCCCACGACCGCCACGATGTAACTTGCCGCAAACAACTCACCTCCAGGGGATATCGAACTATCCACCGGAACGTCGTTTGCAGAAGCCTGCTGGACCTGAGCCCAGCACGTACTGTTGCCAAGGACCATCATCCCCAACCACAGCCATGCAACGATGTACTTCCAAGCCTTGTGCGAATGCAGCATCCGCGGATCCATCCCGATTAGTTGTTTTCTTGGCACTGTCTCCGAATCCTACGGAGTTGCCATCCACACTACGCGATCGAGATCTACCAATGCAAGATCGCTCGCAGGACTGCTAGCAAATCTATTTTGGCTAGCAATTCCGATATGTTTGGATCGGATGGGTCGGCCAGCGACCAGAAAGCTTGCATATCTGGTTCAACGAGCCTAAGTTTTCCGGCATGTTTTTGTGCGAGCTGGGCGATGCGCCGTTGATCGCTGTAGGTGAAACGTAAGAACTGGTTTTGCAGGTCGATCGACTTGATCGACCAGAGCGTGGCATCCATCTTTAGCTCAGCGATTTCCAAGAGTCTTTGGACCGATTGTGGAAGTTTTCCGAATCGGTCATCGAGCTCTTGTCGCATTTGGTGAATCGACTGGATGTCCTGCAAACGGCTGATGCGTCGATACACATCGATCTTGTGCCGCATATCCTGAATGTAGTCCGGGGGCAGATAGGCTTCGACGGGCAGCTGGATATCGACATCGAGGCTCAGCTTCAGCGGCGACTTGGTCATCTGCCGGACGGCTTGGTCGAGCAGTTGGCAATACAGTTCGTAACCTACGGCAGCGATATGTCCGCTTTGCTGGGTTCCCAGCAAGTTTCCTGCACCGCGGATTTCCAAGTCTCTCATGGCGATACCAAAGCCAGCGCCCAATTGCGAGAACTCTTCGATCGCGTGCAATCGACGTGCGGCATCAGGATTCAAATGCTTGTTGCGATCGACCAGCAAGTAGCAATGGGCTTGGTGTTTGTATCTTCCGACGCGACCTCTGAGTTGATGCAGCTCTGAGAGCCCATACCGATCGGCTTCATCGATGAACATGGTATTGGCATTGGAGATATCCAAACCGCTTTCGATGATGGTGGTGGCCAACAATATATCTGCTCGATGTTCGATGAAATCGAGCATGACTTGTTCGAGCCCATGTTCGGCCATTTGACCGTGGCCGATGACGATCCGAGCTTCTGGTGCAATCCGCTGGAGTTTAGCAGCGACGCTATGCATGTCTTCGATACGGTTGTGAACAAAGTAAATTTGTCCATCGCGATTGAGTTCCCGCAGGATTGCGTTTCGGAGCATGGCGTCATTCCAACGGACGACACGTGTTTCGATCGACCTGCGATCATCGGGTGGAGTTTCAAGGTTCGATATGTCTCGAATCCCCACTAGCGACATGTGAAGCGTTCTTGGGATCGGGGTTGCCGAGAGGGTGAGCACATCGACTTGGCTAGCGGTCTTCTTGATGCGCTCCTTAAGTTCGACACCAAATTTTTGTTCTTCGTCGATGATCAGCAGACCCAAATTGAAGAACTTCACGTCGTTCGATGCCAAGCGATGGGTACCGATGACGATATCGACTTGTCCTTTGGCGAGTTTCTTGAGAGTTTCGTTTTGCTGGGCGTTGGTTTCAAAACGGCTGAGCTTGGCGATTTCGAAAGGAAATTCGGCCATGCGTCTTCGGAAGGTTTTGTAGTGTTGTTCGGCAAGCACCGTTGTCGGGACCAGGACGGCAACTTGGTAACCGCTTTCGACGGCTTTGAAGGCTGCTCGCATGGCGACTTCGGTTTTTCCGAATCCGACGTCGCCGCAAATGAGGCGTTCCATGGGGCGACTTGAAACCATGTCTTTTTTGGTCGCTTCGATCGCCGTCAATTGATCGGGAGTTTCCTCATAAGGGAAAGAGGCTTCGAATTGCTTTTGCCAAATGGAATCGGGTTTGAAAGCGATACCGGTCTGGGCTCGTCGCTGAGCTTGGAGCTCCAAAAGCTCCGCTGCCATGTCTTGCACGGCACTTTGTGCGGCTTGCTTTTGGCGCGCCCAAGCTTGGCCGCCGATTTTGGCCAGTTTCGGACGTGTTTTGGTCCCACCGATATATCGCTGGACAAGATCGATATTGGCCGTCGGCACATACAGCTTGGTGCCGCCATCGAACTCGAGCATCAAGTGCTCGATCTTCTGACCATCTTTGCTGATGATCTCCATCCCCAAGTAGATTGCGATCCCGTGTGATAAGTGGACTACCAAATCACCGGATCGCAGATCCAGAAATGTATCGATCGCCCTGGATGCGTGCTTGCGACTGGATCGCTTAAGCATCGCTCGGCGCAAGATCTGATTGACCGTCAGGATGAAGGCACCGCCAGGGATTTCAAATCCACTGCTGAGCAATCCGACCACCAACAAGAGACGACCGGTCTGGGATGCTTGGCATGTCTGGATGATCTCTTGCATCCGGGCCAATTCGCCGTCGTTGATGCACACGATCACTGCGCGACGGTCTGCGCTCAGGCAAGCATCGATCTCTTTTGGGATGTTTTCAAGTTCTCCGCCGATCCGTTGCACATCGCTGATAGGGACTCGAATCAAGTCCCCCGAATAGCCTTCGGCGGCCAATTGCCCGATCTGTGCGAATGGGTACTTTTGCAACTGCTGGTAGACTTCGATCGGATCGCGAAACCGTTCTGGAAACGGGATCCGAGCACGGAATGCAGCCGCGTGGTGCAATCCCGCAGTCGGTTCGCTAAACAAAACCATCCACCGATCATTGCAATAGTCCAGCAGGATCGCTTCTTCGCGAGTGGCTTCTTTGGCAGCGAGCAAGTCGACCCGATCAAGCCGTTGGATCGACCTCTGGGAGACGGTATCAAAGGATCGAATCGACTCGATTTCATTGTCGAAGAATTCGATCCGATAAGGCTCGGGGGCATCGGGTGGATAAACATCAAGGATCCCTCCGCGGGCTGTGAATTCACCAGCCATTTGCACGGCGGTAGTGACCCGATAGCCCGAGTCGGCTAACCACTTTTTCAGTTCGGCAAGGTCCACGGTTTTACCAACTTGCAAAACGCGTCGGTCGTTCCGCAGTTGGTCGGGACTTGGAACACTGCACATGAGGGCTTGCAGGGTCGTCACAACAATCGGTGGTGTGCCAGCAGGATCGATCCGAAAACGATCGATTTGAGCTAGGACCTGCAAGCGCTCGATGACCTCTTGTTGTTGAAGCGCGTCGCCGTCGGTCTCTTCGGAACCTGGGGGAAAGACCCAACAAGACTCCTCGTGAAAGAACTCGATGTCGCGAGCCAATGTCTCGGCGTCTTGATGATGGGCAACAAGGACCAAGATCGGTCGTCGCTGGAGCTTCTGAGCAGCGCAGGCCAAGGGAGCGACCGAACCCAACCAAGCCCCATCCCAGTAGAACGTCTCGCGGTTGGTCCAGCGATCCAGCGCCGATCGGAAATCAGGAAGTTCTGCGATCGCATCCAGGAAGGCCGGCGCTGGATTGGGTATCGGACTGGCCGCCTGAGTCATCGGCTCTGTGGAGACTTCGTTCAGAGGGCTTGGCTGAGCGGTCGACCGTTTTTTTCGAGTCGATGTCTTTGCCGCTGGTTTCTCGATCTGGTTTTCGGTTGTCTGGGTGGTCTGTAAGCTGACTTGCTCAGCAAGTTCTTCAGAGAGTTCGTCGGGAAAATCGACGGGGGTGCCTCGAATAAAATCGGCGAGAGTTCGTTTGGCTTTCGTAGGTCGTGATTTCATCGTATAGAATCTTGGGATCGGTGAAGCCCTATTGTAGCGAGGCCCGGACTTGGGGAAGCCAACTTGGAAACAACCTTTGAATCGAAAGCGTTCGACAACGATGATGATGACCAGCAAGCAGTGTAATCGAAACCGGGTTCTTCGAGCCACTTGGTTTGCCGCGATTTGGATCGGTGTTTTCGGATTGGTTGCTCAAAATCGACCCGCTTGGGCCCAATTGGATACCAAGCCTGTGTCGGACCCACGGGCGGAATTCATCCGAGCCAACTACACCAAGTCCGAAGTGCGTATCAGGATGCGCGACGGAGTCGAGCTATTTACCAGCATCTATGCACCCAACGATCCAGATCCCGCAAAAACCTACCCGATTTTGCTGACTCGCACTCCCTATAGCGTCGGACCTTATGGTCTCAGTGCCTACAAGACTCGATTGGGACCAAGCCCTGAGTTCGAAAAGTACCGCTACATTTTTGTTTTCCAAGACGTACGCGGTCGGTACATGAGCCAAGGCGAGTTTGTCAACATGAGGCCCCATGTGCCCAAGTTGCCCGGATCGTCCGAACCGATCGACGAGAGTACCGATACTTATGATACGATCGAGTACTTGATCCAATCGGTACCGGGTAACAACGGTCGTGTTGGTCAGTGGGGAATCTCATATCCTGGATTCTACACATCGGCTGGGGCGATCGATTCCCATCCGGCTCTTCGAGCCGTATCCCCTCAGGCACCTATTGCCGATTGGTTCTTCGACGATTTTCATCGCAACGGTGCCTTTGTCTTGCCGATGGGTTTCAGTTTCTTTTCCTCGTTCGGGAAAGCCCGACCGACGCCCACGACCGAGGCGGCTAATGGATTTCAGTTTCCCACACGGGATGGATACCAGTTCTATCTGGACTTGGGCCCCCTGCGTAATGTGGATGCCAAGTACTTCAAAGACGAAATTGGATTTTGGAACGATTTGGAGGCGCATCCTAATTACGATGCATTTTGGCAGGCCAGAAATATTTTGCCTCATCTGAAGAACATCAAAGCTGCCGTGCTGACCGTCGGGGGTTGGTACGACACCGAGGACTTGTACGGTCCACTGGCGACCTATGCCGCGATCGAAAAGCAAAATCCAGGCATCCAAAACTCACTGGTGATGGGACCTTGGTACCATGGACAATGGGCTGGTGACGACGGATCGAAGTTGGGGCAAGCGGAATTTGGTTTTCCGACATCGCTTTGGTACCAACAGAATGTGCTGTTGCCTTTCTTTGAACATCACTTGCGCGGAGCAGGCAATGGATACATGCCTGAGATGACGGCGTTCGAAACCGGGGCGAACCGCTGGAGACAGTTTGCCAAATGGCCTCCTGCAAACTCGGTCGCTACGAGTTACTATTTTGGCCAAGGTGGTTTGCTGACCACCGATGCGACCCAAGCAGGTCAGGGATCGGATAGTTACCCAAGCGATCCTCGTAAGCCAGTGCCTTATACGATGGAGATCACCAACAATTGGGCGCGGGATTATGTCACCGAAGATCAGAGATTTGCCAGTTGGCGTCCGGATGTTTTGGTATATCGAAGCGACATTCTAACCGAGTCGATGACGCTGGCCGGTCCGATACCTGTTGAATTGTGGGTGGCTTCCACCCAAACGGATGCCGATTGGGTGGTCAAGATCATCGACGAGTACCCCGGTGTGGTCGGTCCTGCAGGTAGGAATCGCGATGCCAAAGAGAATCTCAATTCCGGAAGGCAAGAGCTTGTGCGAGCCGGTGTGATGCGGGGACGATTTCGGGAGAGTTTTACGAAGCCCGTGCCGATGGTTGCCGGCGAGGTGACTAAAGTCAACTTCGAGCTTAGCGATATTTTTCACACCTTCCAGCCTGGGCATCGGATCATGATCCAGGTCCAGAGCAGCTGGTTTCCATTCATCGACCGTAATCCTCAAAAATATGTCGAGAATATCTTCATGGCCAAAGACGAGGATTTTCAACCCGCCATCCACAGTTTACTGCGCGGTCCCAAAAACCCCAGCCGAATCGCTTTACCGGTATTGAAGTAATACGTGGCTTAGTAAAGCTGGCTTTTCAGGAATTACTGTGGCTAGGAGTAGATGCTACTGGCAATCTTCCTGCTCGTGCTCGTGCTCCTGCTCGTACTCGAAGCCCTTCCGACAGAGTTTGGGCCACCAGACTATTGAAAATTCCGCAAGGATCCAAAACCCAATTCGTTAGCCACAGTTGCTTTTCGATTACGAT
>Ga0172372_10000174_pt1 | contig 99040 bp, 91 predicted proteins | sample LakKiv5m_2_FD_114544 | JGI IMG/M metagenome (GOLD analysis project Ga0172372, IMG submission 114544) | Freshwater microbial communities from Kabuno Bay, South-Kivu, Congo - kab_092012_9.5m | ecosystem: Environmental > Aquatic > Freshwater > Lake | place: Democratic Republic of the Congo... | reverse complement strand
TACCACTCGGCTTGTCTATGGTCTGTGGGGCAGTCGTACCGGCGGCGGTGTTGGTGGCCCAGTAGGTAATTTTGCCGTTGTTCTCGATTTTGTAAATATCGTCCGGTGTACTATTTTGAACCAAAAATGCGCCCACGCCTGCGGTGGTGTTTTCGCCTCGAACGTGAAGACGGGCAGAGGAAGTAGTCGCTCCAATAAGAACATCCCCATTATATAATAATTTAATATTAGGAGACCATAATAAATAATTTAAACTACTGCCTGTTGTATTAATTGTCGGATTTAAATGCAATAATGTAAATGAACCTGTACTTATTTGGTTAATTGTTGGTGTTATGCTTAATGCTTTTGTATTTGCAGAATCAGCATTAAAATTAAAAGTATTTGATATTGTTACCGAACTCCCTGCTGCGTTTCCAGTGCTGCCACCAGCAAAACCTTGCAAATCTAATGAACCATAACGCCCAACAAAGCTAGTTATTGTATTAAGTGACGTCACCTCAATATTATTACCAATCCTTCTAAAGCCACCTGAATTACTTGTACCTTCAGCTTGTATTACCCAACTCCCTGATGTACCTGAAACCTTTAAGTGGCCTGTTGAACTTACCATCCCGTCGTTTCTAACGTCTAACAAGTTAGCTGGAATAGTATCATTATTTTGTACTAATAATGCACTTGATGTAGATAAATTGTTTTCGCCTTGAACGTGAAGGCGAGCGGAGGATGTATACGTCCCAAATGACGCGTTTCCGGCGTGCGTCATTCTCGCAAGTGCATCTGTTGATTGAATAGAATAGACATTCGTTTGTGTGCCTGCGGTGGTTGGGGTTAAATCATCAATTAATAATCCTACCGTGTTCGTGATGGTAGAGCCGACCGCGTGTGTAGGAAGCTTAATCGTCAACCCTTGCGCATCTGTAATCGTTCCTCCGGTTGAATTGTTAAGCATTAATATCTCAACGCCACGCAAAGAAGAAGCGCGGGAAGTAGTTGTTTCATTTTGAGCCACAAAGTATGCACCCCAAACTTGATTACTTGTTGATGTATTCCTGTTATTCGCATTAAACGCCATAGCTCTAGCGCCAAAAAATGGCTCACTACCTGCGTAAGTCATACCCCCGACAAAAAAACCAACATCCTGAGAGAGGCCTCCAGAAACAGTGTTTGTAATTGTAGGGCCTCCCGAAAATACACGATATGTGGTGGGAGATGAAATAGTGAAGGATTTGCCCAGTGCAATAGTACCATTATCGGCAGCCGATAGATACTGACTATTGCCTGAATCCTTGATTGATAGAGATGTAGTTGACGATGTCGCTCCGTCGCCTTTAATGTTTAATTTAGCGGTAACGGCAGGGTTTCCGATTGAAGTGGTCCCGTTATCCAATACGGAAAACAGTTCTACGTTAGACGAATTAGTAAGCCTTGTATTAACAGTCGTTAGCGTACCGCCCCCCTTCACGTTAAAGCGGCCCGTTGGCGAACTCGGATCGCCGATGTTAACTTGACCTGTATTTGTAAGCGCTGTTTTGTCGTATGTGAATCCATTACTACCTGCAAACGAACCGTCATCATTAAACTGTATTTGCGTAGTAGAACCACCAGGAGTACCACCTCCACTACCTAACGCTCCCCATACACCATTAGCTCTACCTTTAAATGACATAGTAGTACTATCATATACCATCATACCGTCAGTAGCAGATCCTAAACTAGAATTAATTTGAGTAGTAGTAAGTCGAGGTAATAGCAATCCTTTAGAGTTACTGTCTAATGTAAGAATAGCATTAGAATCTACAGAAGGAGTTGCAGAATCTCCAATATAAGTATTAGGAGCAACAGTTAAACTTTGAGAATTATTTAAGTAAATATAATTAGCTCCTGAAGGACTTCCTATAAATACATCTTGAGTAATATCACTAACAGCAAATGCTGGGTTAGCATTTTGATGACGTATATTAAATAAACTTGATGTATTTATTTGAATATCAGTTAATGTTTGATTAACCCAGTTAGTCCCATTATACCTAAGAAATTGGTTTGTAGTTGGTGAAGGTGCGACTACATCAGTAAGATCATTTAAAGTTTTTATAACTCCAGATAACACACCAGCGTTACTTAGAGATAATGTAGATGCATCTAATGAAGTTTTAAATAATCCGTCACCAGTAGTTATACCTATTAATCCAGATGCTGTAGAAACTGATGTAGGAATATTAGTAATACTAACCGTTCCGTCTAAAAGAATTTCATTTCTTACAAAAGTATTTGAACCAGTGTTATAAACAGTATTAATAGCTAAAGGTGTAGAGCCATAACCATTAACATTATTATAACTATTAAATATTAATGATGATCGATACTGACTAGGTGAATCATTGAAAGTAATATTATTTATTTTAACAGTAGTTTGATTAATTGTATTAGTTCCTTCTATAGAATTAAATGATATAGAAGGACTTGATTGAATTACATCTGATAACTTTAAATTAGTACCATCCCAAGTAAGTTTAGAAGATCCTCCAAACGCCCCACTATTATTAAATTGAACTTCAGTATTATTACCTCCAGGTGCAGTAGAGTAATTAGGTATATTTAAAACACCATCTCCAGCTAATGTAGCTGCTCCACTTGTACCAGTAGTAGTAAGTGTAAGTGGTACTTGGAAATTAAGAGTTTTATTTTCCCAAAGACTATTACTAGAATTATACCTTAACACTTGGTTATTAGTAAGAGGATCTATAATATTAACATTATGTAATTCTTCTATTTCATAACCATTTTGTATCTTATATACAATACTTCCATTAGTAGGAGATGTTCTTGCTACTACACCTATAAATACGACGTGATTAGGTGCAGATGGTTTTACATTAGTTACATATCCAGCAGTGTTAGGATCTAACCAAAGGTTATCACCATCTGCTAAAGTAACTGAAGTAAATGGATTTGTAGCAGTTGTTCTAGTATCCAAATTATGTAAGCTACCCATAGCAGCAACTAAACCATCATTATTAGGATTTATATCATTTATAACAACACCAAATGTTTTAGAAGAAGTTGCTTCTGAGTTAGCTTGTGCTTTAAAAGCATTAGGACGATTACCAGTAGAACCACTTAAATATACAATAGTTCCTCTATATAATGTATTAGTACTTGAGTTGTTTCTTACTACTACGGGAATACTTTCAGCATAATCTACTACACCATCATTATCAGTATCATATACAGATTTCTGCATATCTCCTGATCCAATAGTTATACTTACGTTTTCCCACTGAGATGTAGTAGAATTATATTGAAGTATTTGACCATTGTTTAATGTACCTATTGTAACATCTGTTAATCCATTTAAATTCAAGCTCGTAAGGTAGCCTTGTGTAGCATGATTACCCCAAGAGTATGCTGTATTCCAATTGGTAGAATTATTTACAATTGAACTTCCCCAAGCAGTACCAGTAGATATTGGAATACCTGCTGAAGGATAAATCATTGAGTTAATGGTCCAAGATCTATTTTGAGATAGATCATAAGATTCTCCATTAATTGTAATAGTTCTTGTTGTTGGTACACCACCCAAACCTGTTAAAGAATAATTAGGAATATTTAATGTACCACTATTTAAAGTAGCCGGGCCAGATGAGTTGTTTGTAGTAAGTAATATACCACCACTACCTCCAGTAGATATTAAAGTATTATTTACAAATGCTAATCCAGCGCCAAGAGATATTTCTTGAACAGTACCTGTTGTAGCATCATATCTACCTAAAAGTTTAGATGATGTTACATTTTGTAATTTACTATAAGTTACTGAATTATTATTTAATATCCATACACTACCGTTATTACTTAATGTAATATCACCTTTATCCCCATCGGCTACTATTTGAGCTTTTAAATCTACATAAGCTTTATCTACAAGAGATCTGTCAACATAATTATTTGAGTAATCATTTTTATATACAAGACCTTTAAAATTAGGATAAGCTCCCCAAATAGTAAATTGAGTTTTATCTGTTTTTAGTACTGGAAATTCTGTACTAGTATATAATATATAATTATTATAATCGTGAGTTAAAGCTAATTCATCTTTTGATATAGATACACTAGGAGCATATCCAGTTTGACTAAATACTTTACCTAATTTTACATAACCTTGTGTATTAATTTCTAAACCTATACCATTAATACTATTAAAATCATTTGATACTACACCATTAATATCGCCAATTTTTACAGTTTCATCATTACCTGTATTAATACTAAATGAACTATTAACATTAGCTATTACATTTGCAGCAATATCTCCGCTACCAGTGTATATACCATTTAAACCAGAACCTCCTCCAGCTCCCATTACTGCAGTTTCTAATATCTGCAATGCTTGTTTAATAGTTGAGTTATCAGGAATAATATTACCATTAAAAGAACCTAACGTTGAAGATCCTTCTGGCATTCCTGTCAATTGTATTAATTCAGCTAACCCTGGAATTGTAATAGTATCATCTTGTAATTTTTCATTTATCCATATAGCCAAATCAATACCTTCATTACCTAACCCAGTTGTAACTGTTTTACCTATTACACCAGGTAAAGCAGTTGTAACTTGAGTTTTAACTGTAGTTAATGGTAATATTAGTTTTTTATATTTATCGTAAATTCCCATAAGTTAACTAATAAAAAAGGGCCTTGCTGACACAAGCCAACAAGACCCTTGTTAATAAAATTAAGACAGACGAAACTTCCACCTACAAAGAAGTATCGGCAATATAATCTACACCGCCATAATTAGTTTTGGCAGAGTTTAACCAAGCAACAAGAATGTTAGTAGCATCTGTAACTGTATTAGCAGATGCTGTACCGGTACCGGCATCATTACTTGTAGTCATTGTAATAGGTGCGTTACCAGCAGCAATTTCAGTAGTAACGTTATTTACAGTAGGTGTAAATGTTGACAGTTTTTCACATGGAAACAACAGTGTAACATTTTTAGGAGATGTTACTTCTGTAGTTAACGGATTTTCAGTATCGTAGTAATCAATGCTTAATGTAGTGTACAGTTTAGACTCATTGATATAATCTTTACCTTCTGCAAACCATTCACCATGCGGATGATTTTGTTTGGTATGTACTGTCAGCAAATAACGATCACGAGACTGAATACGCAGTTTAACACCAGTATTAATTGATTCTTCAGCCCACATTTTAGTTACTGTAGGTTTAGGAGAATCTACATCAGCAAATCCACCTCCAAAACTAACTTCAGCACTAGTTTGAGTTTGTTCAATATTGTCATAATAAGCTGCACGCTTAGCTGGAAGACCAAGTACAATGATAGCGTCTACATCGGCAACTGTACCAGCAGTAGCAGAATTAACGTTAACAATAGAAGATGTTCCTGTAAGTGTAGCACTATCAGCATTCAGTTTAGCAAGAGCAGTTACAAATGCTTCATCAGCAGTAATAGAATAAGTAGTACCGTTAATAGTTTGAAATGGTACAGAAGTTCCTGGAGCAATAGTACCAATTGTAGTACCAGTACCGCCAGCAATTTTAACACCAAACGCAACTACTTCACGACTTCCACGAATCAGTTTGCTGTAACTGTTAATTTCAGTTACTACATTTTTTAATACATAATCTTTGGGTGCAACTGTACCAAGTGTAGTAAAATCTTGAGCAGGAACTACAACAGACAATACATCATCGTTTGCTCCAAAAGTACGATCATTACGTACAGACAGCAAACGAATATATGCTTTGTATTCTACATCATCAGATGGTACATCAAAACCAGTGGCAACAAAACCACCGTAACGACCATAACGAGCTTTACGAATAGCTACACTGCGAATTTTGTCGGCACGAATAACGCCAGACTCAAGATAACCTTTATCACCAACTTCCCATACATCAGCAAGCTGAGTATTAGCTGAAGCAGGTGTACCTGTAATAAGTTTAATTGCTCGTACTTCAGTAGCATCATCAGTAGAAGCAATAAATGTACCAAGTGGTTTTGTGCCGCTATAATCCCAAGACAGGACTCCAAGTTGACCATTGGCTACATTAAGAGCGCTTGTAGCAGTGGTAAGAGTACCAGTTGCAAGCGTTTGATCACCTGTTACATTCATGATAACAGGGATAGAAAGTTTGTTAGTTCTTTTTGACATAATTAAATTGTTCTTGTAATTTTATCTTCAGCAATTTGAATTTTAGATAAATCTTCTATAGATCTTGCTATAAGTTGTACAGCAATATCTACAATAATAGTGTGAGCACTTCCAGTATCAGGTAATTCACAATTAATAGATGGTGTTGTTGCAGATGGCGCAGTTAAATCACCATTAATATATTCTAAACTATTATACCCACTATAAAACATTTTTCGAGGTTCTTTTAAATAAGTAAGTGTAGCATTAGTTGGTGTAAATTGACCACCTGTATATACAAGTATTGATTGATTTCCAGCTACAGAAGTATTACCTGTCATAGTAGCTAAACATCGTTTCCATACTTTAGAAGGTTTAGTATTTTCATTTAATAACATACCTTCTAAATCATTATGTCTAATAATGTTTAAATCAATTTTACCACAATTAGAATTAATATAACCTGATACAAAGTTTCGATATTTATGAACTAAGTTGTCAAGATTTATCCTATAAATATTAGGTTTAATTAAAGTTAATGACGCATCTTCTTCAGGAATAACTAAAGAAGATAACATATCCATACGTTGTTGAGTAAATTCAAATCCAAGTTTAAAACGTTTGGCAGCATTTGCAGAATAACATATTTCAACGAATTCATTCTGAGCATCGTTTAAAAAATCGTCAATAAATGCTGTAGGCAAATCTGTTTTATGATTTGAATTTAATTTGTTAAACCGAAGTTTGACCTCGGAATGCATTCGTTTAATATCCATGTTATTCTAACCAAACATTTTTAGTACTCAATTCTTCATAAAGATCTTTATACCAATTGGTAACTTCTTTATCTTTAGAATTGAATATATTATATTCACGTTGAAGGTTACTTACCAAAGCATCATAAGTAGTATGTTTATACATATTAGGTTGACTAATTTTAGAATGCCAGATATAGAAACCATCTCTTACAGTGATAACATCTGTATTAATCGCTTGACCTACAAGATACATAATCTTTACACGTTCACGATTTTCTTTAGATGTCATCATATCATACAGTTTTGAAAACTTCTCAATATTTTCTAACTGATATGTAGATTGTTCATGCAGATAGTCAGATATATTTTCTTTTACTGTACTATCTCGAAGTTTACCTTTAACAATTGGTGTACCATCATGATTTGTTAACAGTGTACCTAACATATATATATTATATGGTGTACTGTTAGTTTTCATAGTATACCACTTACCAATGGCATCTTCAATAATATCTCTACGTTTTTGTTTTTCCATTTGAGCCTCATTCTCTTCAGAAATATACCAGTCATGCACAGAAGCGTTTACTTCGTTTTTAACTTTAGCAATTTTATGATGCATTTTAATAAGTTGAATAGCAATTCTTCCACGAGGTGTTTCATCGGTAAATCTATTAGGACTATCGTACAATACAATTTTAAATGTTTCTAAAAAGTTACGTTCTTTATTAAGACTTTGTTTCCAATTAGAACTAAACATTGTACCAGTTACTTCATCAGTATAGAAATTATAACCAACATTATCCATAATTTCATACTTAGTCTGCAACTTAATTTGACTTTGTTTTACAATAGATTCTAAATGTTTTAACCAATCTTGTGATAAACCATATGTTTCAATAATATCTTCAGGTTTAGAATCTTTAAAAGGATTTTCAATCATACGATCTAAACCAGTAATAAGTTTATTAGTAGTAAGATTTAACCTGAAAGAATATTCAGATGGCACACCAAATTCTTTATTTTTATTCATTCCTGTAGTAGGAACAAATTCTCCAGTTTTAGCTTGTACAGTGTACACTTGTTTATGGCGACCTTGAGCTGAAATACGAGGTACTGGATTAACAAAAATTGTAGTTATTTCTTGACTTTTCATGTCTTTAGCTTTTCTTGCTATTTATGTAGGTTTAAAAAAAGTGACCGTTGATTGTCGGCTCAACGGTCAAAGCCATCAAATTAAACAGTCGGGACAAAAGCGATGCGACCAACACGGGTGACATCCCATACGCACAGACTTCCGCTCATTTCGCGGTAAATACCAAGTTCTTTATTGTTAGAGTAAGCATTAGAACCATCTTTAACAGCACCTGTTTCAAAGTTATAAACGTTAGAAACGCTGTAATAAGATTCAACACCATCTTGCATTACCATAGTGATATTTTCATCACGGGCAGCATCATTAGCTTTTTGCTCAGATGTACCAAAGTCAAAAATGTCCATAGCATAAGACTCAATAGTACGATTAGTACCTGGAGCCAGTTCAGGGAACAGTTTACGATCATCTTTGATAGGATCATGTACAATCTCAACAATTACACCATTCATCATTTTGATTTTGGTAAACTGAGCACCAAACTCAAGTTCGTTTTCATGGTATCCTTTAGGATCGGAACGCTTAGAAGCAAACAGTGTATCAATGTATTGGAATTGAGAAGCCTCTTGAGCAATCAGTCGGCTAAGAAATTCAATACCAGCTTCACCAGAAGCAATTACAATATGACGATCAGCAAATGACTTACGAGTGATGAAAATCTGAGAAAGATATTCATAAATTTCACTTAGTGTAAGTGTACCATTATGCTCTTTATAGTGACCATCTTTTACAATTTGCCTCCAACCTGGAGCAGCTTTAATAGTACGACCAGAATCACGATCTACTGTTTTTTGCAGTTGACCCCATTCCATAGCCATTTCGCGATCCATTTCTGTACGCTCAAGAAGACGAGCTTCAATTTTAGAAATGAATACACCTTTTTCATAAACAGTTTTGTCATTAGACTGGAACTGCTGTTGATAAACATAACCAGAACTAACTGCACTTTCATTATAGTTAGAACCACCTACACTGTAACCCATGCTAGCAGGCATTGGGCGACCTTCAGATTTACAAGCAATTTCAGTACGAATAAATTTGTCAGTAAATTCAGCTTTATTAGCATAGTTAGATACCCAAGACTGAAGCTTGAACATTTCACCATACTGATCTGGAGCATATTTAGTATTCAGTTCGTCAGATACAAGACTGGATACACGCATAGCCCTACGACCTGGTTGCAGGTATTCCAAAGGAATCCAAGCATTCAGATCACCAGTTTGAAGTTCAACTTCATACTCCCAAGAGTTAGTGCTACGTTGAACAGGATGTCCGAGAATACGGAGCAACGGAAGATCAGAACCTTCCAGTTTGATAATAGACGGCTCATGCAGCCAATCACGATCAAGAGCAATCTTAAACGGAAGACCTCCTTTACCAGGAGTAGTGCTTGATGTAATTACTTCAGTAAAACGGAAGTTTACATCAGCATCTCCCATAAGATACCATTGATAATCATCAGTGCCTCCAGGAAGCACATAAACATTTTTCTTGGCAATAGTCATGTACGTAAACTTCTTATTAATCAGATGGCTACCAAGTTTAGAAGAAAATAATTGTGAAGTACGTACACCAAAGTTAAATGGTTGATAACGCCGAAACATAGCGGCATGAGTAAGGGAGTCAAAGAAACTACCACCCCACGCGTGACGTTCTACAGTTTGTAATGCTGTTTTTCTTTCCATGATAAATTTTGTTTAATCAGATAATCGGAATTTCGTCATCTGATTTTGAATTTGGGTTTTTAAAATTAGATTTAGTTGATAATGTTGGTGAATTTACAATGTCTTGAAATCTTGATTTAAACTCTTTAGCTTTTGGTGTTTCAATTGAATTAATAAATTTACTATAGTCAATATCACCATTATTATAATAAGTAAGAAAATCTACGAGTTTAACTAAAGATTTTGGATTTTTATAAACATCTTGTAATATTTGATTTATATTAGTAAAGTTTTGTCGAATTTGATTAATTTTTGTTGGTTTCCAACCAGTAGCTTCAAGTTCATCATTTACTGATGCAATAAATTGATTGCGCTGTTGAGTTTGTTGAAGCTTTTCATTTTCTTTATCACTAATAAGTTTTTCTGATTTAGGTGTTTTTTGTTTTTCTTGTTGAAACTTTTCATGTTCTTTCTTAGCTTCATCAAGTAAATCACCTTCATCTTCTAATGAGTCAAGTGCTGCATTAATTGCTTTTGGTTTTAAACCACGTTCTTCGTATACTTTATATAAATAATCTCGAGCATCATCCATTGTAGAAATATCTACATTTTCAGGTTTAGTTTCATCAAGATAAGTATTTAAAAAATTAACAAGATCATCTCTAGTAATATTATCTGAAGCGAACGCAAATCTAATAACATTTTTAGTGAGATCTGGAGCTTGTTGAATAATACCATTTAATACTCGTTGTGGTAATGTATCCAAAGACTCTTCAATCTTTTCCCAGGAACCATCAAAAGATTCACGATCAGATTCATCAAGAATACCTTTATTAATAAGTTCTTCAAAAATAGCTACTGCTGCAGCATCTGCATTTTCACCATATTCTTGTTTATTATCTTCTTGTTTATCATCTGACATAATAACATCTTCTGCTATATCAGGATCTTTCTCTTGTTCAGGTTCTTTTTTAGTAGTATTATTTTTATCTTCTTGAGAAATATCTTCAATTACGATATCTTCAAATTCAGGGATTGTTAAATTTTCCATGCAAATGTAGGATTAATTTTAAGTTTAGTTTTTTCCATTATAGTAATAATAACATTTTTTATGATTTTATAATCAATACTGCAAAATTATTTTTTAGTTGTTTTTGATTGCGACGCCTTCTTTTTATCAATGGTCAGTTTTTCTTTATCAACTTCTTTTTGATGTTCAAATTTAGCCTGTTCCAATTGGAACTTAGATTGATCTAAATAATGATTTGCTACATCTAATACATCAGGTAATCCATTCTTGTCAACATCTTTATCTTCATTCCAAGCCATTGCCCCAATAGATGCTGTCATAACATCTGTAGTACGATCTTCTTCAGCTTTAACTCGAATCTTTTCAATTTCATGAGCTTGGATATCTTCTCGAGCTTCAACTTGCATTTTAACTTGACGTTCTTGAGATTCAAGTTGTTTTTGTTGCATTTCTTGTTGACGTTGTTGTTGCTTAGCTTCTTCCATACTTATTAATTTATGGATTTCTGCAGGTGGCGCACCACTAGTTAACGCCATAATTAATTGTGAGATAGCGGTCATACCTTGACCACCATTCTGAGCAAATGACATACCGTAATTAAACATAGTATCGATATATCGCTGACTTCTACCAGAATCTCCAAGATATAATCCTACACTATTATGATCTAACATATCAGGAGTTACTCTAAGAAGTTCTTCCATACCGTTAGGCATAATATAATGTAAAGTATGTTCTTTTAATTGAGGATTTTGGGTAAATATATTTTTACAATAAGTTGTAAAGTTAATTAACCAATCATTGATAGCATATTTCCAAACTTCATTATGCATGTAAAAATAAGGTTCTGTAATATTATATGATTGAGCAATAGCTTGTTGATTATCTGCTACATTTGATCTACTATCAAATAAAGCTTCTCGTTGAGGAGATACTCCCATAGCCATACCAATTTCTTTTTTTAATATTTCAGCAAGATTTTGAAGATTGAATATATTCATAGCATTATCAAATGAATTACCTTTAGATCCAGGAGAACGAGTGGCTGGAGGTAATCCTCCAAGACTTGTTTGAGAACCTGAGTAAAAGTTAATACCTGTCTTTTTAAGGAATGTATACCATGTTAAAAACTTGTCACGAATATCATTACCCATAAAATCTTTACCTAAATCATCAGGTATTTGATCTACATCAATATCTAAATTAGAACCTAAATACCTAGATAATTCTCTATTTTCAATATGCTTGATATATAACAATTGAAAATAAGAAGGTAAAGCACGTTGTAATAATGATACTGATTTAGCATTACGAGCACTAAATACAGCACCTTTAGTAGATAACTCAAATGTTCCAAATGGATCATCTATATTAGTATGTTGATTAGGAACTTCTCTACAAATAGGATATACAAGATTACCTAACCTTACAATTTCATATTTACGAGGAATCCATATTTTTTCAGCTTTATATTCAGTGCCAGTTACAGTATCAAACCATACTAAACGTGTAGTTTGTACACCATATCTATTAGTAAACTTTTCGCTATAAGCACTATCAGGAATATTGTCTGAAAATGATGATGGTAATACAGTTACAACTTCTTTATTATAATCATCTATGTACGATAAAAATATTACTTCTTTAAATGCTTTAAACTCAAAATGAGTTTCCCAAATTAAGTCTGATTGACGAGCTAATGATTGAGCTCTTGACTGGTGCATACCAATAGTTTTATCATGTACTAATTGTTTATCTGCAGCCATTAATAATTCTTGATTAGTCTTATCATATGCGTATGTAGCAGTTTTACTACCTACAGCATGACGTTTATCTGCAACAGCAGTTGTATAATTATTAATACCTAACTTTTGAAGTTCTTCATCAGTTAGATCATAATTATTAAAAATTTCAGCAGGAGTGATAGCTTGTCTATAACAAAAATAATCACCCTTATGAATAAACCTTTCATTTGGAGATTTATGATAAATTGAAAATAATGGGTTACGTAACTCTAAAACAGGTTTTCCATGTTTCCAACCTGAATAAATAAAACATCTGTCTACTTTAATAACGTCTTCAATTGTTTCAAGTTTTTTAGCTTTAATATCTTGATCGTACATTAAATAATTTAATGCCTTAGAATAAAATATTTCAATTTCAGATTGCCATGTTTTTACAGCTAAATCTGCTGGTTCTAATTGTGTACGTAATGATTTAACATATTCATCAACTTGTTCTTTAGACATACCTTGCATTTGAGCTTTTTGAGATTCCATTTGAATACCCAATTTCTCATCTACAGATGCTTTAATAGCATTAAACAATGCTTCATTTTTATCTTGAATTGCTTTAGCTGTTAATAACACGATTTTAAAATCATCGCTACGCTTTAGCATTTCACCTTTAAGAGCATTTACTTTATTATGTAATTCAGGATAAGGTACAAGCTCTTCTTCAATTTGTCCTATATCTTCTCCAAGTGGATTACAAAAAGCTTTTACTTTATCTTTAAAACCACTTAAATTATTATTTGCAACTTCATATGACATTTTCATCATATCATAATCTTCAACAACTGCTGTTTGCAATGGTATTACATAATTCATGTAACGTTTAAACCAATCACAATCATCAGAATATTTTTCTTTTTCAGAAACTTTTAAAGTAAAAACTGGATTCTTTTTTTGTAGTTTAGCCATTTTAAAATTTATTACTCGTTATGTACAACATACGAAGTGTTAATCAAAAGTTTAAATAATGATACTGCATTTGTCAAGGAACTAATAACTACACTTGACGGATCAATAATGTTTTCATCGTAGGATTTAGATCGTACATTGTACGGAATATCTGTCTTTAAAGTTCTTGTAATATTAGCATTTTTTAAAATCTGACTGTAGGGTTTATACAGGACGTCTTTAATTAATTTAAAAATAGGACTATCTTTAAACAAAGGTATAATTTGCACTAGTTCAACACCAGCTCCTCGAACATAACCATTCTTAATAGCTACTGACACTGCACCAATAGCATCTTCAATTCGATCATATTCTTCTTTTAGATTTTTTTCAGTAACTCCGCCAACATAAATAATAGCACCAGTTTGATTTAACCTATGAATTCGATTTGTATAATCTTCAATATCATAAATTTCAGTACTATTATCAGCAAGTTTTTGTAATTGATTTAAACGACGATTAAGTTTAGTAAGTTCAGGTTTATTATAAATTGTAAAATCATGTTGAGAAATTACAATTTTATTTACTGTACCATCATCATTAGCAAATGACATTATATCTTTATAATTTTCTTTACTGTAATTACCATACCCAGGAGTTTTAACTAAACATATTTTTAACCCATTTTGCATTTTATTAGTTAGTGCAAATCGAACAAATGCATCTGAAAACATAGGCGCCATAATTACAATAGCATTATCATTTTCTAAACAGTATCCTAAAATCTTTTCATAAGATTGAGGTGATGATACAAGTTCTTCTTCAAGAATTAACGTAGCACTTTCAAGAGTACAATTACCATTTTCTTGATTTGCAAATCGTGTATTAACCATACCAGATTCAAAATTTAAACCTTCAATTAAATCATAATACGTTTTATCAGATACTTTAGATTCTTCTAATGAAATATTTGCTTTAAAACCAGTTTTAGAATAAATATCTTTAATTAAAGCTGCAATCTTTGGTGATTTACTAGATGTAAGTGCAATCTTGTAAATATCATCAATATTATCTACAGGTTTAGATTGTTGTGTAATAATAGTTTTAAATTTTTCTACAAAATCATCAAGATCTTCAATAAATTTATTAACATCTGTAATATCTTGAATATAAATAGAATCAATTAAAGAACGTACGAATAAAATAGTAGATGTAGTACCATCACCACATTGTTCTACAGTTTTATTAGCTGCGTTAATAAGTAATTTAGCTCCAATATTGTTTTGAGGATCGGGTAGCGAAATAGCTTTAGCTACTGATACACCATCTTTAGTAAAGTTTAAATCTTTATTATTACTAAGAATAATATTTTTACCTGAACCTCCCATTGTAGATATAACTACATCAGAAGCTAGTTTTATACCATCAATGATAAATTGTAAGTCATCATTGATTATTTTCGTTGTAGGTTGTATATTGTTCATGAAAACGTTTTATTTTTTGTTGTATATCATCAGGTCTAAAGATATTAGGATTCATAGATAATGCCGCTAGAGGATTATGTCTATGTTTCTTTTCTTCTTCTCTGATTTGTAAGTGTCTTAATTCTTTCATTACAAAAGGTGCCATAATAAAAGCAGAAACAGCATCAAAGTTTTTATGTTTTTTTAACTCAAATGCTAACATTTGACGTATTAAAAATATATCAGGTAATGTTTCAACAAATCGTATTTCTTTATTATTATAAATCACTTGTTGCATTAAATAATCTGAAGCATCACCAATCATTTCAAGTTTTTGTTCTATACCGTTTAGCATAATACCATAACTTAATACTTTCTTTTCGTAGGCCGAACTACCTTTTTCTCTAGTAGGACTTAACGCTAATAAATTTAACTTGTTACGTCTTAAAAAATAACCTCTTACAGAATCACCTCGGTTTGCTTCATACCATAAACTTCTATTATTATTACCATAATATGCAATAATCTTTTCAATATTTTCATAATAACCATCACGTCCTTTAGGGTGTTTACCAACGTAAGAACATACCATACTTCCTCCATTATAAGGCGCTCCATATTTAGGGTTAATAAAACCATAAAAAGCACCTAACGATCCGCCTTCATCAACATCATCTGCAACATAAGGATCTAATACAAAGAAATACATATCTGGAGGTATTTCGCCATTTACTAATTCAGGTTCTTGATATATTAAAATAGAACCATCTAATTTAGTATTTGTGTGATTATAAGGAAACTCATAAAAAGGTTCAGCATTTAAATCAGGTTCTGATTTTACACCATATTGTCTAGTAGAATCCCAAAGTAAATTTACAGGTTGACCAATAGTTCTATATTTACCAAATTTTACAAGTTCTTTTTCTCTATCCATTAATTCCATTACTGGAAAGTGATGTCCTTTAGATGAATGCCACATATCAGATGGTATCAACGGATAATTCATTTTTTCATTACGTAATGCTTCAGGATCAGTTGATTTACCAGCTTCAATACGCCTGTCCATATAAAATTGTAAAGCTTTTTCTACATCAGTATTTCCATTTTTATCTTTAAATTGAGAGTTAGTTAAATAAGCAGATAAGAAAAAACCTATTTCACCATTATTTTCCCAAATATCATTATAAGCTAAACAATTATAATCTCTAGGATTATTAAAAATCTTTTTTGATTGCTGTACTAATTCAATATTACCTGATGTACCAATACCAACTTGTACTCCAAATTGATTACCATTAGGATCTGTTACAGTACCCACATTAGAAAACCAAGCATCAACAATATTAGACATTAAACCAATTTCTTCATATAATATTAAAACATAACGTCCACCTGCTGCAGCTGCTTCACCACCTTGTTTTTTATCAGAATAGTTTACATGTATAAGTTTAGTTTTAGTACCTAAACCATGAATCCATCGATTATTTATTTTAGCTGAATATTCATATCTAAACGGATTCTTTTTATTGCCTACTCCAATAGAACCTTCCCAATCTCGATAAAAAGGGTTGGGAGTATAATCATCATCACCTCTATCAGCTTTACCCCATACCCCTAAATCATTATCTGTTCCAAATGCTTTTAAACCTTCTTCAATTTTAGTACAAAATTCAGATGATTTATCAGTATTACCGGAACCTACACATACTTCAATAGTAGGAGGATTATCAAAATCTTCTTGTGTAAAATACTTTAATCCATCAAATGTTACATGGTGTCCAGATATACCAGAAAAAGTAAATGATTTACCTCCGCCACGTGATCCAAATACTAAAAGATTTTTAGCTGGATTTTCATATAAAGGAGGACCTTTAACTTTATCATGTAACTTTTTAATATTTTCTCTAGGTGCTATAAAAGTTTTAAGTTTACCTTTAGAACTTACTAAATTTGGATTATTTGTATCTGCTATACTTTGACATTTTAATACATCATAATTAGATGTATATTCATCATCATCTCTCCAACCCGAAAAACCTTGACATTCAAGATAAGCATAATGTAACATCCAATCTATATCTCGAATGTCAGGTCTTACGTATCGGCGAACTTTTTGTTTTTTATCTATGTCAAGAATTGAAAAGAAATTACCATAAAAAAATAAAGTTCCTGGCATAAAACGCCAACCTCCTGAATCAAATCCCCATAATCCTTCTATACAATGTTTTGTATATAATGACCATATTTTACTAAATTTTTCATTATCAGGATGAAGTTTAGGAATTTTTACTTTCCATGTATCTATATTTTCAATTTTGATCAAATCCTTTTTCAATAGATCTAAGTTCTGTATCATCAGATATATCAGCTTTAATTGTTTTCTTTTCTCGTGCAGTTAACTTTCTACCACCATATAATTGAATTTCTTTATTCTTTTCTTCAGCATATTTTTGTACTATTTTATCAAAGTCTTCTTCCATTTTAGGTGTTTTAGCAATAGCATTATCAATAGCAGTCATTGTTTCAAAATTGTAATCAGCTTCTTTTAAAAATTGATTACGTTTTTTAAATAAATCTTTTGTAGTTTTTAATAATCTTTGTATAACAGTTAAACACGTTTCAGGATATTCTTGCAAGCATTGTAAAATAAGTTCATCTTCAATATTAAAATCAGAATTAAAGTTCTTACAAACATTTAAAATTTCACTGTAAGTTAACCTATAATACAAGTTTATATCTTCATCTGGTTCTGATAAAAAGAATATACACCACATATCTTTAGAAGATTGATCTTTATTTTTTGTAGTATCTTTATCATATAAACTTGCAAAAGGACTGACAAATCGCAAATGAGGATTTAATTCCCAAAAATTAACATCAGGTTTTAAATCTTTTTTTATATTGATAAATGTATTCATTATAGAGGATCTACAATTAAAAGTTTATCTATATTTGTAACACGACAATCTGAATGCAACCATCCATCAGTAAATTTGTAATTTTCTAAAGTTGTTAAACCAAATTTTTTAAAATGTTCTTGATTTTTAATAACTTCATCAAACATTTGTTTAGCATTCATTGTACCAATATTACAGTCAAATGCTCGACCAAATTTATGTTGTGAATATTCACTTCCAATATTAACACGAGGAGGTCTGTAACCACGATAAGAATAGGGTCCTCCATTATGCCAATTATTAATCTTTACAGGTACTTCAAAAAATTCACGATAAGCAGTAGCAATATCAATAATTTTAGGATCGATAAACCACAAAGATTTTTGACCATATTGTTTAAATATTTGAGGAGGTACAAATTCTTCAATTTCAAAGTATTTATTTAATTTCATTTTATAATTGTTTGTAATTGTAAAAAATCACTCGATTCATCATCGTAAGTTATTACTACAATTTTGGTTGTTGTTTTATTTGCTTTATACCAAAATGTAATATTTGGCATATTTACTGTATATTTAACACAACTACACAGTGGGTTTATACGAATAATCTTTTTATCATTATCATGCGTAAAAGTATGTCTAAACGTAGAACCTTTACTAATTGTCTGTTGTACTGTTTTTTGTAAGAATCCCATAACGATTTAAAATCCATTTAATTTCATTTTTGTTACGAATCCATAACTTTTCAATCAATGTTTTATTAAAATTATCATACAATGTAATATATACATTTGGGCCAACATGTTCAAATTCAAGTGTATAATACAAAGGTTCTGAATGAGGAACATTAATGTAAAACTTACAAAACTCATCAAAATCTTTTTTTAAAGTAAACCCTAAATCTATAATATCTTGTTTATCTAACCATTTTACTTTAAAATCAGACATGGGTACGTTTAAATTAGTATGTGGTGTAATTACATATGGAACATAGTTATCACCTTCTTTAATTTTACACTCAAATCCTACATGTAATTCGTCTACTGTTGGTATGTAATGATTAAGCATTGAGTACAACCATTATTTCATGACTGGGAACGAGAAGATATCCATAATGCCTGTTAGAAGGATCGGTAGATATAATTACCGAATTAGCATCAGGATGCATGTAACCATAAGGTACAACAATTGAAGCATTATGTCCAGCTCCAGCTACTCGTACAGGAGCAGATTCAAGTTGTACAATATTACCTGGTTTTACACTAACCATCTGAGGTGTAGATACTACAACTGCTTTATTAGAATAAGGATATGGAGATTCCATTTCCATTAATGATCCTACACCACTATTAGTAGGTACTGGTAATACTTGTTTATGAGGAATTAACAATCCATTATCAGTCTTTGATGGTTCAAGTAAAAATACTCGTACTAATACTTTATTTAAAGGTCGTACAGATGTATACAACTCATCTAATTTAGTAACATTTTCATTATATTTAAAAACAGATTCTAACTGTTCTTGAGTCATAATCTCATCTTTAATTGAGTTATTACTCATATCGATTTGTTGACTTTTAATATTACCGTCTTGAGCGCGATGTTCATTTAACAAATCTTTCATACTTGTTTTTGCCTTTGGTTTGTCTTGCATATTTGTAGGTGTTAGTTTTTAATTGATTTAAAAATTTAAGATATTCAATATTTTTTTCTGTTCCAACATATTTTGATTCATACGTAGTATTATGAATACTTCCCAACAATCTTTTAAAATTAATGTAAAACGTAATAAAGTTGTGAATAATAACTCCTCCTTTAGCTTCTAGAGGATTTGATAAATAATATCTTAACCCGTCATAAAATGATTGAATTATAATCTTAATTTGTTCTTCAGGTAAATCATGTTTTTTGGCAAGTTTTTGTATAATATCAGGATTCATAACATTTCTATTTTAGTTTTTTTAGTAATGATGATTTTCATACCATGCAAATTATCTAAATCTGGAGTTTCTAATTCTCTGGTTAAAAATCTATAATGTTCCAAATTTATAAATAATAAACTAACAGCTGTATTATACTTTTCATAAAACTTTAATTGCATATCAAGTATAACATCAAGAATTGATAATCCCATTTTCTATAATTTTTATTGGTATTACAAATTTAACTTTTTTTCCTGATCTTACATACTTTTGAAATGATTTAAAAGCAGGATTCAAATAATAACCTTTATCTTCTTTTACTAAGAAACCTTTTTCACTTAACTGCTTACATTTAGAATATAAATTAGATAACGGTGTATTTGTAGATTGCTCTAATAATTTACCATTTTCTTTTTCAAGTATAGATAACTCATTATCTTCCATACTTAAAATAACACTTAATATGTCACAATCTTTATCCGATAATATTGGATTTCTTACATTTAATAAATAACAGTATAACTTCCAAAAGTCTTTTTCTGTACGTTCATGATATGTATCAACATCAACGTTTAGTTTCTTGTTCAGTAGGTTCAGTTCCATTGTCTTTATTTTTATTTAAATCTTCTTTTTCAGGTTCTTCTTTTTTATGAGGATCATATAAAGAAAAACCTTTTCCTTTTTCCCACTCTACTATTATAGGATTTTCTCCTAAACCTGTAAATTTTAATTTCATGCTACGTTGTAATTTAGAGATTGATGATTTGTCACGCAAAGGTATGTAATTATTTTTATTTCGAACTATTCCATTTATATCATATAATCTATTACCTATTTTAGTAACTACATGATCACCATCATAATAAGCTATAGCATTTGGATATAATGAATGCAATATAGTAAACATATTATAACAACTACCTTTAGTAAATATATCTACCATTGCTGGATGACTGTTACGAATTAAACTTATTCGATGTAAAATTTCATTCATATTAAACTATATTGTATTTTAGATATACCTCTCCCTATGCCCGTTAATTGTCTTAACCGGAGAATCAATATACGTTCTTCACGTAACTGACATCTTACTTAAAGTTTTCCTTGTAGCCAGTGCATTTACAAACCTCGATGAATTACCAGTCTTTATACCTTTTCGGTTATTGGTGATTCTGGAACCAAGCCTACTAACTTCGGCTCACCCTCTAATTCATCTCAACTACAAGCTTATATACTTTAAGCATTTTTGCAATTGGCGGGGACACCTCGGAATTATGTTGACTATTATTTCAAGTCTATCCCTACTACCCACCGTCTGATCCAGGCCCTGTTCTCTCATGGTTATGAGTTGCAACCGGATGATTTGATTTATGAGATCAAATTGCGGTACAAAGATAAGTAAAAAAAAATAACTTGAAGAACCGATAATAGTGGTTTTGAAAAAAAACCTTATTTTATAACGGATAACGCAAAAAGAAAATTTAAATATTTTTTTATAAATTTAGTTTTTGTATTTTATATAAAAAGATGCCCCCCGGAGTCTTTTTTTTAAGTTGACTCCCCCCCCCTATTTTTTGTGAGGATTATAGGTGTTTGGGTATCCCAGACCCCACCCCCCACTAAATTATAGCTGGGGAAGGTCCCCTGGCGTTATTTTTCATTCTCTTCTAACTTTCTTCAACCCACCGCTCTTGTCCATTAGCGGTATATAAATGAAAGACTATTGGTTCATGGAAAACCATTTTGTTGTTGTTGCTCTGAGTGGTGAGCATATGCTCGTAACGCCTCAGTCTGTCATCCATTCTAAGTTTGGCATGTACACTGAAGTGTGTACTCTGGGATTGGTTTGTCCATCCCTTTTCTCAGTTGTCGACATGGGTTATCCTATGGTCGATGCTGGTCGGGGGTGGCTGTCTCAAGCAGAGATTGAGACAACATCTTGGGGCCAAACCCTCGAGACGTCTCAATCTTTTATGTTTGAGAGTATGCCTTTTGGGCCTGTTTCAATTGGTACATACCCCAATGGGGAAAAGTACCAGTACAGGATCACTGCGCCACTTACTCACGAACATGTGGGTATGTTGCTGGGCCTTGACAGTTCTTCCCGAAGGGTTTGGGAGGGTCAATTGTCTATTGCCTTATCCGTTTTAGCTTCTCAGCAAGCGAAACGGCATTGGAATCCGTATCTGAAAGCTTTTTTCCTTCCGTCTGTTGCGGAAGTTGCGGGTCATTGGCCCGATTGCTGGACTAATGAAGCTGCTAATACATTTGTAGCTAAAAAGCTACAGATTGTTATCATAGATTGAAGGAATACCAGTTACACTTCTGGTTTATCAAAAAGTGTTATTAATTGTAATATAACTGTGTAAATATGCTGTTCCAGAAATACAGCTATTACAATTAACTTTAATTCCATTAGTTGTAATTACAACTACACTAGCTTCAGCCTATTGAAGAGTATTACATAACAACAGAGTTTATGTAATATAAGTGTAAACTATGTAGCAGTACATAGAAATAGGACATTTATGAATATGACTACTCAATAGGGTCGAAATTCAACCTGCAGTAAAACCAGTTATGCTGGCAGGGCGAGAGTAGTCAATAAAAATTCACTCATGTTTTCTTTTTTGCCTACCCATTCGGCTATAAAGCAGCCGGCCAGGTAGTACTCAATTCCCCATTCGCCTCCTCCGAGGGAAACGGTTTTCCAGTCTTCACTAGATGGAGGTGGTACATAATATGGTGTAATCTACGCTCGCTAGCTTTTGGATGCACGTTAAAATTAGTTTTATACTGATTTTAAAAGTCTTGGTTCGACTCCAAGTATTATAGCAGAAGAGTTTAGAATGAGAGTCTCCCTCTAGTATATAGATACTGGGGGGAGTTTTTAAACTCAAAAAACTCATGTTGAAATTTTATTTGATACTTTTGTTTTCCCCCTGTTGTTGTAATAATAACAGGATTTTTTCATTCAAAAAACAATAAACTTTTGTTCAATGGAAAATAGTTTTGTTAAGACACCCATCAAGGACTACATGTCCACGAAGGGTTACGACCTCGTGAGCCCAATCCGCAAAAATGCGGCGGGCTATCTCTTCTGCACGTTTCTTAACTCTTCCAACCCGGAAGAGGCGGAGAACGTGTATTTGTCAATCAAGGCGTCTGAGCGCGCCGAGATTGGCAAGAACATCGACCGTAACTGGTCGGTTGTTGAAACGGTAAATGCAGGCGGGGAAACCCGGTTGAAGTTGACGGACTCTGGCGATGACGCCAAGCAAACGCTCCTTAACAGGGGCTATGTGGCGTTGTAGTGAATAATGTACATTCTTTAAAAACAAAATCATGAAAGAAAATAAATTTTTACAGATGTTAGCCAAAATGGCTCTTAGTCTGTTGCTTTTGTTGTCACTCCTGGCAATGGTATTTAGCTGGGATACAGGATTATAAAGTAGATTGGGTAAACATACTTAAACGTATCTACCCAATCTATTTTTTACGTAATAATAAAAGCCTTGACATTATATAATGTTAAGGCAAAAAATTATTCATCTCTAAACTCACAACAACATGAAAAAAACGTACGGGCAACTCATTGTTGCCATTCTGCTTGTAATGCTGACAATGGTATCTACTTCTTGCGAAGAGGGAATGTCAGCACACAACTCTACCTATAAAATGGTAGGAGTTGATTCTCTTAATAAGGGAATCACCAAAATAAAATACAGTGGCCTCGATGGTCACGAAGTTGGTGACACAGTATTCTCAACCTTTGTTATAAACAAATGGGATGGGAATAACATGGTAAACGGCAATGCAAATTGCCGTTGGGTGATAACAAAAGTGATCGATGATGGTATGAAGTAATGTGATACCCGAGCATATTTAATGTTCGGGTTAGGATATAAAGAAATCGAAAAGAAAGCTCCTCCTCAGACAAACTGCAGAGTCATCCAGTAAGGAACACCAAACGCGTTGGAACTGGGGAGGAGTAAAAACATTCATCAATAGCAATTCCTACAAGCATGTGGGGCTAATCTTAACTGGTAATTTACGGTCTATTTTGACCAAGAATGAAGGTAAAGACTATAGTGCGGACTTAAAAATCATGCCGTGATACAGCCGTAATCTGTATAAATCTTATGGTAAGTCATAAAATACTGAGTAGATGGGGACACGATTCCATCACATAAGATTTAAATAAATCTTTTTAAAACGAGAATGCAACCTTTATATCACAAGTTGATAACCTAGATAAAATAGACATCCTATTTTAATCTTGGTATGGTTTATAAAATGAAACTTTACTCGTAAGTTTAAGATTCACAAGAAAATAACCAATATCTTGTCGCAACTATGCGTAAAATAGTAGTCATAATTGTTAATCAAATAAATTTCTAAACCATGGAAAAAATTGTTAAAAAAAAGCTGAAAGATTTTTTTAAAAGAAATATGTCTGATCAAGTATTTTGGAAAATGCGAAACGGTGAGTTAATATCTGTAGATGATATGGATATTAACCACCTTAGAAATACTCTTAAAATGATTATTAGAAATAATAATCAAAGAGTTGCACAAAAAAAACATAAAGTTGAAATAAAACTTTATGGTGACATGGCTAATGAATTTCATGAAAGTCATCATTCTGATGAAGATGATGATCGTTTCGATGATGAAATGATTTAGTTAAATAATAGGGCTAATCTTGTAACTGTAGCCGACATGACATTCTATAAGAATGGGTAAGATTGTCCTGAGACGTCGCGGGTAAACGTCTTATTTTTAAACAAAAAAAATATTTAACCATGCATTCACTTGACAATAAAAATCCAAATCGTATTAGGTTTTGGATTAAAGAAAATATACATATGGTGTAGTTATCAGTAAAGAATTTAAAAAATACTGATGACCCATGGTTATGTCTTCAAGTAACATTTTACCTGAACTCTTATCCAATAGTAGCGCAATGTAATTATTTACATGTTCCAAAACTAAGTGGAGAAGATTTCAGAAAAAACAGTTTTGTATCAGAAGATAAATAAATTATTCCACAAAACTTTGATTCAATTGAAAAGTTTGCCTTATGGGTAAACGTTGTTCCATAAATAAATAAAACAATTCAAAATGAAAAAAGCATTTTATTTTTTCATCACAATGCTTGTAGCAATTACAATTGCTATGAGCTCCTGTTCATCTTCTAAACAAGGATGTCCAGGTCAAAACGACAACAAACCGAAACCTGTAAATGTTTCAAAATGTAGAGGTCGTTTTTAAAACAATAACATCCCGGCTGGCTTGCAAGCTCTTACTTTGGTAATCTTGCAAGCTTTTTTCATTTTAATCATGATAGAACACATAAAAAGAAAATCAATGCTAATACGTGAAAGCGGTAGAAGCACTGATTTTATAAGTCCATCTTTTGGATATGGTTGTTTATATAACTGTACATACTGTTATATGAAACGTCATCTACCAGAAGGATTAACAATAGCTACTAATATAGGTGATATATTAACAGCTATTAATCAACATGCGTATTTTACTCATGTTGATAAACCAAATCAAACTCATGACAAGTATATCACATATGATATATCTTGTAATGAAGACTTTGCGTTACATGCAAAGTATCATGATTGGCAAAGAATATTTGAATTCTTTGTAGATCATCCTGTAGCATTTGGTTCTTTTGCTACTAAATATGTAAATGAAGCATTCTTAAATTATAACTCTAAACAAAAAATTAGAGTAAGATTTAGTTTAATGCCTCAAATATTTGCAGATGAATTAGAACCTAACACATCTAAAATTATTGATAGAATAAAAGCTATTGATAAATTTATAGATGCAGGATATGATGTGCATATTAATTTTAGTCCTGTTATTGTAACAGATAATTGGCTAAAATATTATGAGCAATTATTCCAACTTGTTGATGAAAATGTTAAACATAAAGATATAGTAAAAGCTGAAGTTATATTTTTAACTCATAATGCTGATAAACATCTTTATAACATAAATAATAATTTATCAGGTGAAAACTTGATATGGAATCCTGATATTCAGGAAACTAAACAATCTCAATATGGTGGTATTAATTTAAGATATCATCATATTTTAAAAACAAATTACATTCACCAATTCTTACAAATTCATAAGGATATTATTCCTTGGAATTATGTAAGATATATTTTTTAATTATGGAACATTTAGAAATTATTTGTAAATATGCTTTAATAGCAGAAATTATTTATTGTAGAACTGTTGCATTTACATATTTAATCATTTTTCTAAATTGGTTTTGGTATCGTAAAGAATCAAAATTAACATTAAAATCTGGTCGTGATGTAAATAATAATGTTATTAATTATATTGCATTATTTGATAGACCTCATAACATGTGGTTTATTACAAAATTTAGCGTATTTGTTTTTACGGTGTATTTATTTTTTCAAATGCTTGCAGGTTTTATTTTATTAATTGTTAGTATGATAATGAATTGCTATAAATAAATTAAACCATGGAAAAAGAAAAAGAATTATGACTCATCAAGATGTACAAGATTTTGCCGATTGGTGTTTAAAGCTTATTCAAAAACATGATGGTAACCTAAGTTTTACGCCAAGATTAGTATCAATGTATCCTGAATACAATACATATATAATATTGGATGATACTTGTAAAAATATTCTTCCTGAAGGAGTATTTATTACATTAAAACAAGTATATCATTATTATAAAGGTATGAAAAAATTAAAACCTACCGATAAACAATATGAGTTTAAACATAAAGCTCTTATTAAAAGAGTAATAAATTTAAATAAAAATAATAATGATAATACTTAGTTTAGTTTTATTTCTTATCTTTGTGCTTTCTGCTAATCAAACAGATAAACACAAAGATAAATGGTTGCAAAACCCTTTTAAAAATGACGTATACGAACCTCATTTCGTATGGTCATTATTGAAAACCATATCATTAGCACTTGCTGTATTTATATTATATATAGCAATGCTAATGAAAACAAACTAAATCCTGATTGAAATCTTATAGTAATATAAGATACAGATGCAAATGTATGAGATATGTTGCTAGTAAACTGTAGGAAGTTCTCAGCTAGACCCTAATAAAATGTTAGGGTGCTATATCTTTTCACAACCGATTTCATTTACAAGCTCGATATTATATCGGGCTTGTATTTTCGGTTTAATCCTTAATTATGATTACAGTTGAACTCTTAGGAGTAAGCGGTAATGATAGAAGAATTGCACAAGCTGCTTGGGCTAGTACAAATTCTCAAATTACACCGCAAAAACAAGAGCGTATACCCGCTTTTGTAAGAAGATTGTGGCTTGAAAGACATGAAACACCTTTCGAAAAAGTTACAATTGATTTTATTATTAATATGGATATTGCCAGTCATATTCAATTCTTAAAACATAGAATTGCAGTATCTATTAACACTGAATCAGCAAGGTATAAAGAGCTGAAAGAAGATAAATATTATATACCTAATGATTGGCCTGAAGAGTTGCAACAACAACTTGAAAGTGCTACTGCATATATGAACGATTTATATCATTATGCTATTAAAGTATTAGAGCCAATTTATGGTAGACAAAGAGCTAAAGAATCTGCTAGATATTTTAAATTATACAATTCAGAAATACAATCTGATGTTACATTTAATTTGCGTAGTTTAGCTCATTTTATGTTTTTACGAAATAGTCCACATGCGCAATTAGAAATTCAAACAATTGCACAAAAAATGTGGGATTTAGTTAGTAAAGATACTTCAATAAGTGCTGCTATTGCGGCTATAGAAGAAAGAAACAAATGGGATGCTGAATATCATAGTTCACATCTATTAAAGATATGAAAATCAATTTCAATTCGCTGACCGAACGGATTCTCAAAATTGAGATGCCGGGAAGAGGCGTGAGGATAGTCGAGGCTATCCAAAAGGATGAAGATAACAATGATATTGTTGTCAAAGTTCGTGTTCCCAATACTGCTCATTATTTGGCAAAAGTAAGTGTCGATCTTCAAAGAGATTGGTTGCTTACGCCTACGCCTGCTGACAAAAGATTGATGTCAGAATACACGGCAGCCAAAGCAAAAGCAATATTGGAAGAAAAGCCCGTTCCAATGCCGCCAAAATTCAATCTCCAAAAGAGATTTGAATATTGGCAAAAAGAGCATGCGTATGCTCTGATCGAGGGTATAGGCAGCCGGCCATCAGACTGTACCTATTCTTTTATTGAAAAATAAAGAATATGGTCCAGGTAAAAGAATTCCAGAAATGGATTATTGATCCCGATCCTGTGTTATCAAACACAGTGGATTACAAAACGAAAGAAGAAGCATACGTCAAAACAAGGCGTATGCTTCGAAAAAAGTTTCCTAATCATCATGATTTAGCTATAAAGCTGACAAATGATGACGGAAGATGGACACTATGGCTTGATTTTAATTTCATAGAAAGAAAATTCATTTGTGAAAAAAAATCATGATCATACCGTAAAAAAATACTTGAACATGTTAAATGATTTATACATTAATCTGGATAATTTAAATGTATCCAGTATGAATCATTTTAAAAACACGTATCAAGTGTCAACTACAGCCGCAATGATTTTAGTTAATTTAAAAATCATTGCAAAACCGAATAAGTTTTACAAGTATATTGGACCAATACCAACGCTAGAATTAGCAAAAAAGGTATTGAAAGTTCAAAGTAGATATGTTGGTAAATTACCAATATAAAAAGAAAGGGCCCTTAGTTTAAAGTCTCAATGAAGACAAGGTAGAACCTCAAACTTATTTGAGAAATGGGAGTTCGAATCTCCCAGGGCCCTCTAAATTAATCAACTCATGAAAAAATTACTTATAGTAAATGTACTTTTAAATATTATTACATTAATGTTGATAATATTTAAACCTAGTATACTTGGTATACCTGATGTATACGTTAATGTTTTTAAAACATTTTCGCTTATCATATACTTAGGAACGATTGCTATAGCATTGAAAGGTATGAACAAAGCATTAACAACAAATCTTGTTTATACTCACTTCAATCCAGAAGTATGTAGAAAATGTGGATATAAATTGTGTATTTGTAATTTATACCCACCACCACCAGAAAAGCCAAAGAAAACTGATTTGTTAATTTTAACCATCCTCGAAGAGGATACAAAACCAGTAAATACATGCGTAAAATCATAGCAGCATTTTGTATTTTAATGTTTGCAGTAATAACTGTAAACGCTCAATCTGGATTTAATATCCAGACAGATGTTGTCAACAGTGTTGATAACCGACTTCAAGTTTTGACTGCAAATTACGACAACGTAATTTTTCAGTTTGACTTAAACAAAAGAGTTCTCAAATATCATTCTGATAGTTACGGAAATTTTGAAGAACAAATCCTTAACTACAATACTGGCATACTAATTACGCCAGTGATGTTAGACGGGAAAGATTACAGCTTTGAACTAGCTAATGCGATCCATGAAGTATACACTCAAGGAGCGTATTGGCAGCTCTACGCTAGCACCGGAGCACCTTCAGAAGTATACGTAGTAGTAGAACACCCTTACGTAGGGGAAGTAAACAAACGCGTTTACTTTAAATTGAAACAGTAATGGCAAAATATCACAATGCTCTTAGGGCAAAAGGAGTACCAGAATCAATTAATATTCCACCAATTTCTAACAAAGAATTGGTAAATAATTACGAAAATAGTAATGATAGAGATCCTTCTAGAAGGCTTATTAATCATGAAATAATTTCTAAAATTGATGATGGTACGGCTGACGAAAATATTAAAGAATATGCTAGTGCAGTATATAGAATACTGCACAATTAAAATACAATGACTCGGTGAATTCTAGGCTATATCCGAGCATTAAACAGAGGTGTCATGGGTACTTAATTATCAGGTTAAATTCCTGAAGCCTCTTACAGGACGTTGATGTAATTGGTAACATAACCGAAAAAGGTCTTATTCAGGTTCGAGTCCTGAACGTCCTACTAAAACTCAACATTATGATTATATATTACGACAAATCTCAAGATAAATTTTATTTACCTAGAAGTAAAAATACTATGATAGGTAAAATCGTATCCGGTAAACTTTGTGAAGCAGTGTTTTATCAAGAATTTAATGAACGTAAAATTGAATTTGAAGCGCTAGAAGCTAAAAACAAAGTTGTAAGAGAGAATCTCAACAATGACTCTCTTGTAGAAGATGTTCGTAAACAATACGAACAAGAAATGACTAATATTATTAGTCAATATAGTAACTTATTAAATAAAAAGTTTTCTAAAACTAAACATTATCCTGTTAAAATGCGAGTAATTGCATTTGACGGTAATAAAGAAGTTTTAGAGCCTGCTTATAAAAAATACGCAAATTTAATTGTAAAATTAAACTTGCGTTAATTTCTTTTCATTTTTTCATTTCATTTTTCAATTTCAATTTTATGGCTAGTCAAGTAAGAATCCGTTCAATCAAACAAAATTCAAATTCCAAAAAAAATCAAGTCACTGTACAATTTGCACAGAAAGACGTGATTGATGCTAACGCTGGAGGCGGAAATCGTCTTGTGGCAATCGCTCAGGGTAATCCTGGTGGTTCTGGCATCGTTATGGCGCTCTTATCCTTCAATGCGGATATAGCACAAACACTTTTTGGTACAATCAATGCGGATTATTCTCAACTTCCTTTTGATCAATGGCCTACGCCGGACAAACTGGTTGCTGAACTGGGTCAAGAAGTAAACATCGAAGTTATCGAGAACACTACACAAAACCCGGCGGCTCCTAATCAGCAACCAAAAATCAATCCTGCAACAGGTGAAGTACAAACGTTTGGTAGTAAACCCATCTATCGTCACACTCAACTTGTTGCCGGTCGTGCAACTGTTTCTGTAATTACAGAAACTGATCAGCGCAAAGCTGCCAATGCTAAACCAGAAGTTATAAATCTGGTAAAAGCAACTGCAGACGCATTTGAAGTAGTTTAAATGCACAAGCTAGAGTAGCAATACTCTAGCAATGGGTAAGTGGTGGAACTGGTATACACGACAGACTTAAAATCTGTTGCCATTATGGATTGAGGGTTCGAATCCCTTCTTACCCACATTAATGCCCGGGTGGTGAAATGGTAGACACGAGGGACTTAAAATCCCTTGACCCAAAAGGTTGTACAGGTTCAAGTCCTGTTCCGGGTACGAATATCCACACCATATAATCGCTCCGAGCATGCCGGAGAACGCGGTATAACCAAGACCCCGTACCCGTGAAAGGGTTTGGTGTGGTATTAGACTGTTACTAATTCATAGAGCCTTTGATGGCAGCATAGAATTAGATTTTAAGGTCAGGTGGCGGAATTGGTTAGACGCTCGTAAAGTTGTGGAGAAGCACTCTGGGAAGAGAAAGCCCACATTAAAGATAAAACCTATTTACGGATGGTGTACAACAATGTAGGTTCGAGTCCTGTTCCGGGTACAAAACATAGTCAAGTGGCGGAAGATAGACGCTAAGCAAAGATGTAATTAGATGAGATACTAATTGTAATCATCCGAATAAAACTTTCCGTAAAAAGAGCAACGTAGCTGGATGGCTTGGGATTGGGTGAGCATCGTACAGGTATCGAATCCTGTTTTGACTATAATAATATCAAGGTGCATTACAATAGGGTTCGAATCCCGCATCTCCACTAGGAGGTGTGTAAGTAATGTTAAATGTGATCGTTGGAAAACAGCCTTAATTAACATTATCAATATGAAAAAAAATATCTTAACATTAATTATTATTTTTATAGTTTTAACTATATTTATATTTGCTGCAATATATATAAAAATAATAGCAATTATAGCCTTGTGCATGATACTTTCAGCTTGGTTAACTACTGTTGGATTTTTACTTTATAAACTGTTTATAAAATAAAAAAATAAAATAATATGCCACATTCAGAAACATTTTATGTATCAACTGAAACTAATGAAGTTAAACATGTAAATGATAATTTATTATCATATTTTAACCCTACTTGGAAAAGTAAAAATTATGGTAAAGCAAAGTATTGTATTGAAGTATTTGGTTATAACCATAAAAAAGTTGCAGAACAAATTCGTGATATTATTGATGAAAAAAATTTATCTGATAAATTATTTCACATAAAAGTAGAAACAAGATAATATATGGTCAGGTGGCGGAATATAGACGCACTGGTGTAAGCACCCTATCGACAGATTTAATCTGCTCATGCCACAGTAAGTATCTCCAAAGCAGGCCAGCTTGGGTAAAGAGAACACAGAAAAGTGCTTGAGGGTTCAAATCCCTCCCTGACCACAAAGTGTTGTTCCCTTGAGAAAGGAATGGTTATTCAGAGTGTAAGTTTATGAAGTAGTAGCTCTACGTAAAAGACTCACTACAACACAGAGGACTTCTCATCCTCAAATCTTTCCGTAGTTCAAGTATGGTACACACAGAATACTTCAAACAACGTGAAGAGACGTGGGAGTTGTGACCCACCGGAAAGGTTTTTATTTTATTTTTTAATTTGACCAAGTGGCGAAATGGTAGACGTAAGTTGAAATATACTGGGAGGAACATCGAGAGGAAGTAATGACTCAGAATCCCGTACAGGTTCGAATCCTGTCTTGGTCACTAATAAATTCAATTTACAAAAATTAAATTAATGAAAAAAATTCTTTTTTTATTTTTACTTTTTTTATCTACTATAGTTAATGCTCAAATTAAAAGTTATGTTAGTGTATTTGGAGGTGTAGGTGTATTAACACATAAAGCAAATTTAGAAACAACTAATTATTATCCGTTGTACAAATCTATTTCAATTTTTGTACCAGATACTGAAGAATATACATTTGAAAAATTTAAAGAAGTATATCGTATTAATACTAATGTATATCAACCTCGTGCAGGAGCTAAAATATTTGTCAAACCTGAAAATTTACCATTTTCTGTAAACGTAGAAATAGCAACATCGCCATCTACTATTACTGCACCACGTGTTGGAGTTGAATTAGGATTGTTTGATAAATTTTATATTGAAGATGATTTGTTTATAAATTTCTTTTGCGGATACAAGTTTGTAAAAGACTGGGGTTGGGGAACACAAACTCTAATTAACAGTATGCACAATCGAAAAGCTAAAAATCTTCTTAGAGAATGGTTTGTTGCAAATGATTTAGGTATCAATTACGGGCATATTTTAAGAGTAAATAGTGGTATTAATTATACTTTTATTCGAAATTGTGCTGTACAATTAGAAGGAATTTGGGAAATTGATGTTAGTGCTTATAAAACAAAACCAGCAAGAATGACAAACTTTGCTATTAATGTGGGTTTAGTTTATAAAATCATTAATTAGTTATGAAACGTAGCGAAAAGATTCAAAAGCGTAAAGAACGAGCTAATAAACGTAAAGAAGCTCGTAATAAATCTTATCGTGATCGAGTTAATCTAGTTCGACAAGAAGATAATTGGTGTAATTTATTACCATTATCATCAGCAAAAAAATATGGTAATTCATGGCTTATTATTTCAGGTGCATGGGAAGATTCAAGTTCACCAACTGGTTACACTCAAAAATGTAGTTATTTTGGTACTTGTGAATATCCGTGTAACGGAGATTGCTAATTTTATTGGGAGGTAGCTCAAAGGTAGAGCTCTTAATTGAAGGTTCGAGTCCTTCCCTCCCTACCAACTATACAGCATTGATTTAAATACGGTGCGATTCCGGGCGAACATGATGTAAACATTATGCTGGCCTATTAGTCAAGAAGATGACCTGTATAGCTAAATACTGTAGTTTAAGAAAAACCAATTCTATTATATCTTATCATTGTGAAGGGTGGTTTGCAAATAGAATTGATCTAGAAGGTGGGTTTCTAGCAGTATTTTTTTAATTTTGTAATTTTAAAACTTTTTTTATATGTCAACAACAGACAATCAAGTTCCAGTAAGTACTAAGAGATCATTGATCTCTACAATGGTGTTAATCGCCACAATGATTCGCACTTCTCCACGTCGTGACGAAGAAAAAGCAGCATCTCCATTTATGGATACGCTGTTTGACCCTAATTGGACAGGTTCCGAAATCTTTACAAAAGGTTTAGAAGAACTGACACAACAAGGGTATGTAACACCTGAAGGTAAACTTACTCCGTTTGGAGAAAAAGTAGCACTTCAAGCCATTCAAAACAGTCCCGATTACAGACGAATTGCATCAAATAATGTAAATGCTGCTTTTGCAATGCTCTTTACAGCAGGTGACGCTCTTCGTGAAATGATCAAAAACAAAATTACCCCGGGAGGTAAAACTGACATGTATGAACGTGCAGTTGCCTTGAAAAATTGGCTGAACGAAAACGTTGAATAATTATTCATTTATTAGACTGGAGGTTTTTTATTTAAATCTCCAGTCTTTTAATTTTACCTTTTATGAAACATTTAATTTTACTTATTACAATAGTGCTTACAAACTGTACTGTTGTAAAAAATTATCATTATGAGATCCCCGCCAGAACAATAAAAACAGACTCAATTCAACCTATAAGTTTTGAAGAACGTGTATTTTTTGAATACACAAAATGTGGGGAAAGATTATTAAAAGATAGTCTAATTAGTATTTCACCAACTGAATTTGCAAGAGCAGCTACTATTGTAGCTTATTGTGAATCTGGTTTAAAAACTAATGTTAAGTCAGGAGATAATAGTGTTGGTATTCATCAGATAACTGTAACAAATTTATTAAACTTAAAAACAAATCCTGAAGAATATACTAATATGAATGTAAGTGAACAAATAAAAATTCATGAAAAGTTTTTAAGAAGTGTAAATCGTAGATTTTTAAAATCTATGAAAACACCTATTGACTTTCATATTATTAATTTTTCACCTAGTAATTATGGTAAAGATATTCTTTCTTCTACAAGTAATAAATATTTAAAAGCATTAGACAAAAATCATGACAAATTAATTACTGCTATTGATTTTGTATTATTTCAAGATGCTAGAATAAATCATAGTAAAAACAAGTTTATTCGCGATCTATACTACTCAATAATAATATGAGTAAAATACAATGGGAATGGGCATATACATATTGGTCATCTCATAGAGATAATGCTGGTGAATTAGTTAAAAAAATTAAATTTTTAGGTCTTAGAGGTTATAATAACTACATTATGTATAAAATGCATGATGGAGTTAAATACGCTGGAGAAGTTTGGGAATGTGAAACTAAAAGTGGTGTTAGAAAACACTATGTATTTCGCATTCCCGCAGAGGAAGCTAGTAATAAACCTTATCAGCAATCAGTAAATGAACCCAAAGATCCTCCAAATTATCATACTGATGGTATATTAGCATATACTACTGGTATTCCAGGTTTAATTGATAAACGTCAATTAAATCTAGAAACTAATAAATTAAGGTTAAGAATTGCTAATCTAAAAGAAGTATTTAAAAATACTGAAGACAAAAAGTTAAAGTTAGGAATTCAAATATTTCTTAGACGATTGGAAACTCCAGATCATTATACATCAAAATATTGGAAACAATATTGTAAAAATAATTTTGCAATGCAATTAAAGATAGTCAATATTTCTTATGGCAAATTGGACTTATGATGTAGAAACTCTACCTAATTTCTTTTGTGCTGTATTTAAAAATGAAGATAATTATAAAATCTTTGAAATAAGTGATTGGAAAAATGAGTATAATGAATTAGTAGCTTTTTTAAAAACTGTTAATTCTTTACGCGGATATAACAATTTAAATTTTGATGGTCAAATTATCGAACTGTTAAAATTAAGAAAGTTAACTGCTAAACAAATTCATGAATATACAGTAAGAATAATTGAACAAGAAGAAATAATTGTTCCTATATACAAACGAACTATATTTAATGTTGATATTTACAAGATATTACATCTTGATAATAAAAACAGAATGGTAAGTTTAAAATGGTGTGAATTTATGGTTGATTGGCCAAATCTTGAAGATATGCCTTATCATGGTCATGTTAATTCAAGAGAAGAAGCTGATGCTACTATAAAATATTGTATTAATGATGTAAATGCTACAGATCAATTATTTAAACTGTATGAAAAAGAATTACAGTTAAGAATAAGTTTAACTAGCAAATATGGTATAAATTTTATAAATGCTAGTAATAGTAAAATAGGATCAGAATTAATGTTAGATTTATACTGTAAAGCAGTTAAAGCTAATAAAAAAGAAATTAGTAAAAAACAAACTATACGTACAAATGTATATGTAAAAGATATACTTTTTCCGTATATACAATTTAAAAATATAGAATTACAAGGTTTATTAAATTGGTTTAAAGATAAAAATATTGAACCAACAGAAAAATTTAATAAATCTTTTATTTATAAAGGATTTCAATTTGATTATGGTAAAGGCGGTATACATGGTAGTGTAAATACTGAAATTGTAAATGCTGACAATGATTGGATAATTCTTGATGCCGATGTTGCGTTAAAGTGGCGCAACTAAAACTTCTTAAATTGCGGGAATAACCTTAGAGACTTTCTTACTAAACTATGACAGTGATGTATATAGTGGTCAATCTAATCAATTGAGTATAGTAAAAAGAGAAAGTATTGGTCAATCCGCAGCCAAGATTCTCACAAAAATATGAGAATAAGGTTCAGAGACTTAACAGGAAGCATTAAAACGTTAAAGTTTTGTTAAAGTTGTTAAAATATTTGGATATAGAGAAGAAACGTCGTATCTTTGTAATAAATTTAAAAAAGATATGAAGATAAACAAACAACTTAAAAACAAATCGGGAATTTATTGCATTATCAATATAATAAACGGAAAAAGGTATATTGGAAAATCAATTAATATTAATAATAGAATTGCAAATCATATTTGCGGGTTAACTAGTAAATCTAAAGATTGTAATAGATATTTAATTAATTCTTGGCATAAATATGGAAAAAATAATTTTATATATGAAATTTTAGAAGAAATAGATATTCATTCAGAAAATTTTCAAAATAATATTAAAGACAGAGAATTATATTGGATGAAGTATTACAATACTACTGATTTAAATTATGGATATAATCTTAGACAAGATTCTTCTTCCCAATCTTTTGTTCATGAAAAAACAAGAGAATTATTAAAAAAAAGAATGAAAGGAGAACTCAATCCAAATTTTAATAATAAATGGACAGAAGAACAAAAGAAAATAATGTCAGAAAAGATATTAAAAACTTTTAAAGAAGGTAATAGAAAAAAAGTTCCATATGAAATTCAAGTAAAAGGTGTATATACTAGAAAACAAAAATATGAAAATAATCCTGAAATTAAAAAACAGGATATATTAAAGCAATCTCAAAAAATAACTAAATATTATATAGATCAATATACTAAAGATAAACAAACTTTAATAAAAAGATGGAATACCGTTTATGAATTGTTAGAGCAAAACCCTGATTACAAACGACACAATATTTATGCAGTATGTAGTGGTGAAAAACCAAGTATGTATGGATATTGGTGGAATAAGGTTTTAATTGATGATAAAGTCCAAACTGAATAGAAATATTCAGAGGGTATGCACTATACCCAAGTATAGCTACAGTAAATAATTTATATCCTGAACATTTAGGAGAAGAATTTAGTAGAGTTTACAAAGAAGATATTGTAGATGTAAGATTACGTGAAAAAGCAAAAGGTAAAAATGGAGATTTTGTTATTGTTGCCGGTTATAAAGAAGCTGCTAATAGTGTCTACGGTAAAAGTAATGAAGAAACTTCTTGGTTACGTGATTTTAAATATACATTATCTACAACTATTAATGGTCAGTTAATGTTAACAATGTTAGCTGAACAATTAATGGAAATACCTGATTTGACACTTATTCAAATAAATACAGACGGTTTAACTTGTAAACTTAGAAAACAACATGAATCAGAATATTATAATATTTGTAAACAATGGGAGTCTATAACTAGACTTCAATTAGAATACGCTTATTATAGTAAAATGATTATTCGAGATGTCAACAATTATATTGCAATTTATACTAATGGTAAAGCAAAATGTAAAGGTAGTTTTGAGTTTGAAAATTTACCGTTACATAAAAATAAATCTGAATTAATAGTTAGAAAAGCTATTTATAATTATTTTTTGTATAACACACCTGTAGAAGATACAATTATTAATGGTGATAATATTTTTGATTATTGTATAGGCGTTAGGGCTAAACAAGATAGTTCTTTTATAGGTATCACAAATAATAATACTGTAACTAAATTACCAAAGACAATAAGATATATCATATCTAAAACAGGTATGATATTTAAAAAAGTATATTCAAAAGGATCGTATGAATATCTCAATGCGCATCCTCAAAAAGGAAAATCATATTATAGTCAATTATTAAATCAAGTTCAAAGTACTAATCCAAAAGATTATAATATTAATTATCAATACTACATCGTTCAAGCAAATAACGAAGTAGTTAAATTTAAACCAAAACATTCACTATTTTAAAAAAATTTCAAAATGGCTAAACCAAAAGGTTTTAAACCAACACTCCCAAATTTCAGCACTATAAAAGTACTTGCTGGTAAATTTCTTTTCGGTCCCAATCGTAACAAAATGGTTGAGATTGCTGAAAATTTTGAAATGACAACATTTCTTGTTACCCAAAAACAATGGGTAGATGTGATGGGTGAAAATCCATCGTATTTTAAAAATCGTCCTGATTGGGAAAATCGACCTGTTGAAAATATATCTTACAACGATATCAAAAAATTTATTGCAAAACTTAATGAGTTAGATCCTAAGTATAAATATGAATTACCAACAGAAGAACAGTGGGAATATGCTGCAAGGGGAGGTCATGAAATGACTTCACATAAATACGCAGGTTCTGATAATATTGACGAAGTTGCATGGTATTATGGAAATTCCGGCGGAGAAACACATCCTGTTGGTTTGAAAAAACCAAATTCAATTGGTCTGTATGATATGAGCGGCAACGTGTGGGAATGGACTAATAGTGTCTATGGACCTATTGTTCCAAACGTTACAAATCAAAACTTTATTGATTTTTATCGTAACAAACGAATTCCTCAGTCCGTAGATCAAAACATGCCACTACCTAAATAATTTTTTAAGGGGGTTGTTAACAGCAGCCCCCTTTTTAAATTTTAACACTACTTGACAATGAAACAAATTATAATTAAAGGCGGTAGTTATAATAGTATTACAAACTGCCGTATAACAATATCTAGTTATGATAAATTAAGATATTGCGAAAAATATCTTGGTTTTCGATTAATCAAAAAACTTAAATAATGAAATACTTTATTATAAAAGGCGGCAGCTGGGTCATCAATGCCGTGTACTGCTGCGCTTCGTATCGCAACTTCTACGGGCCGGACTACCGCTTCAGCCATCTCGGCTTTCGCTTAATTAAAACATTAAAATAATGAATACATTTGTAGTTTTTAGCGGCGGCTGGCTCAACACTGCCAGGTTCTGCCGCGCATCGGATCGCTTCATCAGCGGGCCGGACCGCCGCTTCAACTTTTTGGGCTTTCGCTTAATTAAAACATTAAAATAATGAAATACTTTAATATTGTTGGAGGTAGTTGGAACCGCTCCCCGGAGTACTGCCGGGTAGCGTTTCGGGGCTGGGACGATTCGGACTTCCGCAACTTCAGCATTGGCTTCCGTTTAATTAAAAAACTGAAATAATGAATACCTTTATTCTTTGTAGCGGTAGCTGGATTAACGTTCCCGAGCGTTGTCGAGTATTATATCGTGACATCGGTGTACATGAGTGTCGTAGCAACATAGTTGGTTTTCGTCTAATTAAAACATTAAAATGTAAAAATATTTTAACATTCGCGGCGGTGGATGTAGCAGTTTTAACTACGGTTGTCTTACAGTTTATCGCAATCTTAGTATATTGGATTATCATGCTAACGCTTTAGGATTTCGTTTAACTAAATCATTAAAATTATGAACCAAATAACTATAAAAGGAACAGGTGTTTATCATCAAAATTGTTTAATAGTTGATCGTTCATCAGAACATGTTAGAAATAAAGCAATTTACAAATATTTGTATGTTGGATTTCGATTAATTAAAATATTAAAATCATGAATACATTTATTATTTTTGGAGGTTGTTGGGATAATTTTAATCTAAAATTTTGCCGTACTGATTTTCGCACAACTTATCGACCGTCATTCAGGACACAATACATTGGCTTTCGTTTAACTAAATCATTAAAATCATGAAAAATTATCTTATTAATTATGGTGGATCGTGGATTAGTAATAATCTAGCGTGTAAATCATCAGATCGATTGTGGAGTCATCAACAATATTGTTGTAATTATGTTGGGTTTAGACTTATTAAAACAGTTAAAACATGAATTATAAGTATATTCGTGGTGGTAGCTATGGTAGCCTAGCAATCGGTTGCTTGCCCGATTTTCAGTACTTAGACGAGCTGGATCACCGCTACAAAGTCTTAGGATTTCGTTTAATTAAAAAACTGAAATAATGAATTATAAGTATATTCGCGGCGGGTCGTGGTACGGCTACCCGCAGTACTGCCGGGTGGCGGATCGCAGCGGCGACACGCCCGACTACCGCTACGGCGGCTTGGGGTTCCGTTTAATTAAAACATTAAAACATGGATAATATTTTTATTTATGGTGGTTCTTATGGTACTGTTATTGAAGTTTGTAAAATAAATGTACGTGTTTACTATGAGAAAAATCATCGTTTTACTTTTCTTGGCTTTCGTTTAGTTAAAAAACTTAAAAAATAAATTTAAATTCACATTTAATCCTTTCAATATGTTAAAAGCATATTTTAATAATGATGAACTTGCCATGTCAGTATGGCAAGGTAAATATTCTGATAAGGCGGATGTTACGCCTAAAGATATGCATGAAAGAATGGCACGAGAATTTGCTCGTGTTACTAAACTTTCATATGATGAAATAATGGTTATGTTTGATCATTTTAAATACATTATTCCTCAAGGTAGTATAATGGCTACATTAGGTAAAAATTACAAAATAGCTAGTTTATCTAATTGTTTTGTAGTTGGTCAGCCTCATGATTCTTATTCAGGTATTATGCGTAAAGATGAAGAATTAGTTCAGTTAATGAAACGACGTGGTGGTGTAGGTATTGATATTTCTACACTTAGGCCGGCTAATTCTCCAGTTACAAATGCTGCAGGATCATCGACAGGAGCTGTATCTTTTATGGATAGGTACTCTAATAGTACTAGAGAAGTTGCTCAAAATGGACGTAGGGGTGCTTTAATGATTTCAATAGATGTACGACATCCTGATGTTGAACATTTTATAAACATTAAAAAAGATCTTACTAAAGTAACTGGTGCTAATATTAGTGTAATGCTTCGCGATGATTTTATGAAAGCAGTTACTAATAATGAAGATTATGTACTTCGATGGCCGTGTGATTATGATAATGATGAAGTATTAAAAAATGCTTCTGACAATTATGAACAATTTAATGTAGACAACATAACTGTTTATACAAAAAAAGTAAACGCTAAAGCTATTTATGATCAAATTATTCAAGCAGCTTGGGCGTCTGCCGAACCAGGAATTATATTTATTGATAAGCATTGGGATTATTCTCCCGATACTGTATATCCTGAATATAAAGGAATCACTACAAATCCATGCGGAGAAATCTTTATGGGTAAATATGATGCTTGTCGTTTAATAGCGTTAAATTTATATTCATTTGTAAATAATCCTTTTACTAAAGATGCTCGTATTGACTATCAGAAATTATATGAAATGTCGTATAATCAACAAGTATTAGCTGATGGTGTAATTGATCTTGAAGTAGAACATATAAACAGAATTTTAGATAAAATTGATAATGATCGTGTTAATTGCGATGATCCGTCTATCTATAATACTGAATATAGTCTATGGGAAAATATCAGGTACATTACAAAATCTGGTAGACGTACAGGTTGCGGATTTACTGGTTTAGGTGATATGCTTGCCGCTTTAAGAATTAAATACGATTCTAATGAAGCACTATCAATTATTGAAGAAGTAATGAAAACTAAGTTTAAAGCTGAGTTAAATGCTTCTATTAATATGGCAGAGCAATATGGTGCGTTTATAGGATTTGATGCTAATGCTGAATTTGATATTGTACGTGATAACAAAGATAAAATAACATCAATTAAAGGTAAAAATCAATTTTACCAAATGTTAGTTGATAACTTTTATCCTGAAGTATTACGAATGATTGAACAAGGCAGGCGTAATGTATCATTTTCAACAGTTGCCCCAACAGGTTCCGTAAGTATCCTCACACAAACAACTAGCGGATTAGAACCATTGTTTAATTGGGGTTATATGAGGAGAAAAAAAGTAAATCCAGGAGATTCTGGAGTACGTGTTGATTTTACAGATCAAAATGGTGATACTTGGATGGAATATCCTGTAGTGCATCCTAAATTTATTAATTGGTATAGTGTATTTACAAGTACTCCTTATGATACTGCTTGTGAAATAATTCAAGCAATGTCTAATGATGAAATACAAAGTTTATTTGCACTATCACCTTGGTACGAATCAACTGCTAATGATATAGATTGGACTAAACGTGTTGAAATTCAAGGTATAATTCAAAAATATACTACACATAGTATAAGTAGTACAATTAATTTACCTAACGAAGTTACAGTAGATGAAGTTGCAACTATTTATACTGAATCGTGGAAAAAAGGTTTAAAAGGTACAACTATTTATAGAGATGGATGTCGTACAGGAGTACTAGTTCAAATAGATGCTAAAAAAGCAGATGTATTTGAATATCGAGACGCTCCTAAACGTCCTGAAGAATTGCATGTAGATATTTATCATATTAAAGCAAAAGCTGAACCTTACACTATTTTAGTAGGTTTATTAGATCGTAAACCATACGAAGTATTCTGTATTCCTAATATTTTATGTTCAGGATATAAAACAGGATTTTTAAAAAAGAAAAGTCGTGGAGTTTACAATTTAACTTGTACACTTGATAATGAATTTAGTATTGTTAATGATATTACTAAATCAATGTCGGATGAACAACAAGCTATTACAAGACTTATTTCTACATCATTACGACATGGTGCAGATATTAAATTTATTGTAGAGCAACTATTAAAAACAGATGGCGAATTAAATAGTTTTACAAAAGCTATTGCAAGAACACTTAAACAATATATTCCAGATGGTACTACTTCTACAGCTACATGTTTAGATTGTGGTAGTAAAGCTATCGTTTATGAAGAAGGTTGTCAAAAGTGTAAAGAATGCGGTAGTTCTAAATGCGGTTAAAATGAATCAAAGCGAAGTTCAACAAATGCTCGTAGACAGAGCAATAAATTCTTTAGACGAGCATGGACGTCTTCGTGTAACAATTGAAGCAATAACAGGCTTGGGTAAAACATTTATATCATTTCATTTGATAAAATTGTTAAAACCCAAGTCTGTATTGTTTTTGGCAGAAACAACTATGCGTGAACAAAATATAGAAGAAGATATGGCTAAATATCGTGAGATGTTTGGTTATAATATTAGATCACATCATAAAGTTAGTTTTCTATGTTATCAATCTGCTTATAAAAAAGCAGGATTGTATCACGATATGGTAGTAGCGGATGAAATTCATGACTCTCTTACACCTGAGTATTTTAAGTATTATACTAATAATAGATATACTCATTTACTTGGTTTAAGTGCAACTATTGATAAAAAAACTTCATATACTGATGAAGTAGGGAACGAGTATACAAAACTTGACATGTTAAATACAATAGCACCGATATGTGCTACATATTCAATTAAAGATGGTCAATTAGATAAAACAGCTCGTAAATTAAAAATTATAATTGTAGATCACGAATTAGATAATAAAACTAAAGACATTGCTGTATCGTATAAAGATAAAAATGGTAAAGAGCAAACATTTTATCAAACAGAATATGAAGCATATACGTATGCTAATATGCGATACAAACAATCTTTATTTTCAGGAAATCAGTTTACAATTAGATACTGGGGAAATAGACGTAATAATCTGTTGTATGGATTAAAGTCTAAAACTCGACAAGTAATCAAACTTTTATCTATGTATAATTTTGACAGGACTATAGTATTTGGTAATAGTATAGATGAATTAATTAAAATATGTCCAACAGTTTCTTCTAAAAATACACTATCTGTAAATAAACACCTTATTGATGAATTTAATAAAGGTAATATTAACACAATAGGTTCTTTTAAAATGCTAAAACAAGGCGTTAATTTAAAAGATCTTAATTATGTAATATTTCATTCATATTACAGTAAAGAAAAAGATTTTATTCAAAGAGTAGGTAGATTGCGTCAAAGTAATCAAACAGGTGTTGTATTTCTATTTGTAACTAAAAATACGCAAGAAGAAACATGGCTTAATAAAATGCTAGAGTCTTTAGATCTTGAGTATATAAGAATAAATAATATAAGCCAATATGTACCAACAACTACGAGTTAATTGTAATAAATATACATTTAACTCATTTGATGAAATGGACGATAAATTGCGAAATTTGTCGTCCATTTATTTTGTAAATCTACCTGAAGATCGTTTAAAATATTTGTTAGAAATTGAAAATACTGTTGATTTTATTAAATATATTTTAGAATTAAATTTTTGTTATCTTACAAAAAGATATAGTCATAGATTTAAACGAACTGTAAATCACGGAGGTAGTGATAAAAAATATAATACTTCTAGAAGTGTTGTAGATTTATTTATGATTGCTATACACTATAGACCAGAAATTAAACTACAAGATGTGTATATAGCATTAGCTGAATTACAACGTTATAACTATTTATCTACTAGTATATGTAGTACTATTCATAAAAGAGTATATTTGTATAATTCTTTTATGGCAAATAATAATCCACAACTTAAAATATTTAGTAATTTACAAGGTATTCAAAAATTGAGTAAAGACGAACTTGGAGTAATTGTTGCGATTGATTACAATAATAAAAAATACTATTATGAGCACAATGATGTTACAATACCTCAACCAGTTCAAAATACCGTATCTAGTAGCTAGTTATTTATTTAGTATAAAACATGAACTTAATTGGGATATTCCAATTGATGATGAAGATTTAAATAAATTATTAAAAGACAGAGTTATTACAAGAGATTATATAAAATCTTCATTTATACTTAATGTACCATTTTATGAAAACGATATTCTTACAGATATTATCTTGGATACAAGTAATAATATTGAAAATCGTGTTAATGAATATAGACATCTTTTTAAAGATGCTCGTGTTGGTAACATGGGTGTTAAAGCAACTGTAGTAAGTTTATTAAAACAATTTTTACATTCTCATAAAGATGTAACTTTTGATGAAATTTTAGCTGCTACAGCATATTATATACAAAATACAGAAAGTACTTATGTTATGAATGCAGAAAATTTTATTTACAAAATTGTAAATGGATCTACAGTTTCTAAATTAGAAACAGTATTGGAAGAATATTCTTTACACAAATCTAATTTACTATGAGTTTATTTAATTCAGTATTAACTAATATTGAAAATAGAAAACGACGTGTAGAACAAGGTAAATATAATTCTATACCATGTCCGTTTCCTAAACTATCTGAATATTATTCAGGTATTGAAAAAGGTAAATATGAATTAGTAACAGCTAATAAAAAAGCAGGTAAAACACAATTTGCAGATTACATGTATGTGTATCATCCTGTAATGTTTAGTATAAGTACTGAATCAGATCTAGATGTTAAAATAGATTATCTTTGTTTAGAAATGACTGCTGAACAGAAAATGATGCAAGCTATGTGTTATTTTTTGCATCATGATTCTAAAGGTACTATAAAAATTTCACCTTCAATATTACGATCAAAAAACAAAGCTCTTGATAACGAAACTTTAGAAGCTATTAGAAAATATGAACCATTTTTTATTAAGTATTTGGACAAAGTCCAGTACGTTGATAATATCCGTACTGTTACTGAAATTGCAAATTATACTGCTAATATATGTAGTAAGTTTGATTCAAAATCAGAACAAATACACGAATTAATTATAGATCATATTTCTTTAGTAACACCTCGTCAAGGGCAATCTTTAAAAAATGCTATTGATGAATTATCGGCTACCCATTTTGTTAAAGCTCGTAATAACTTTAGGTTAAATCCTGTAGTTATTCAACAGCAATCTAATGATAAAGAATCGTTAGATGCTAAAAAGCTTGGTGATTTACTACCATCATTTGGCGGTTTATCAGATAGCAAAGATACAGCTAGAGATATTGATATAGCGTTTGGTATATTTTCTCCGCACAATGCAAAAATGACAATGTATGGAGGTATTAATGTATCAAAATATGAAGATAATCTTAGAATCCTCAATATTATAGGAGGTCGAGAAAGTAATGGTAATAAAGAAACTGCTCTTTATTTTGACGGTGCAGTTTCACATTTTAGAGAATTATGAAAAAATACGAATTTCAAGAACAATATGATGCTATTCAACTTTCATTAAATGAATTTATTAAAGATACTCCTGAATTAAATAAAATTATAAATGAAGTATATTTAAAATTTACAAATGAAAATGATAGAGTTGTATTTAAATTAATAATTTGTAATGCATCAGGGGGTGAAAGCAGATATCAATGGTCTATTTCTAAATATCAAGATTGTTGCGGTATTAAAGTAGTATCTGATTTAAGTTTAGTTGCACCACACAAAAAAAATACTTATGTAAAATTTTTACCTATTATTACAACATTTTTAATATTAAGACAATACAGAGCTGCTATAGCAACATTTGCGCATAATGCATATCCTGTTAAACTAATAAGAACTATAGATTATTTAAATGAAAAATTATTTGTTAATCCTATTAAACCAATTGCAGCATACAATCCTAATTCAGGTAATATTATTTATACGTATATGGTACCAATTAGACCAATGATATTAACACCTCCAAATACTATTCAAATATTTAAGCCAGAAGTAATAAAGCAATTTGATGCTATTCATGATGAACAAAAAAACAGTATTGGTGGTTCTTTTACTATTTCTAATTGGGATTTTTACAAAAGCCAAGGTGCGCCATATGACACTAAAATAGCTGTTAATCAAACATTAACAGAATATTTTACAGACTTGGCAAAAACTTACTTTACCATTTTTATATCTTAATCTATACATTTAAATATGAGTTTAATTCAAACTAAAACGACTGTATCAGTAAATCCACGTCGTTTACTTTTATTTGCTTCTCCTAAAGTGGGGAAGACTACTGCTGTAGCAGGACTTCCTAAATCAATCATCATTGATTTTGAAGATGGTACTAATTTTGTTACAGGAGATATTGTTAATGTGCTTAAAATTGCAAGTATTAAACTAAATGTTAATCCTAAAGAAGTATTAAATCATCCCGATGGTCCTGCAACATGTATTGAAATAATTAAAGAGCTTGCTGCAGAATTACAAAAACATAATTACGATTTTGTAGTTATCGATTCTGTTACAGCTTTATTGAAAATTGCAACATTTCTTGCAGGTGAAATTTATAAATCTAAACCTATGGGTAAAAACTACACCGGTAGAGATGTAGTTGCAGATTTACCTAATGGTGGTGGTTATGATTATCTTCGCCAAGCATACGAAAAACTGTTATCAATTATGGAAGCACCAGCAAAAATATGCTCTATAGAAATAGGTCATGTTAAAGACTCTAGTATTCAAAAAAATGGTGCTGATATTTCAGCTCGTGATTTAAATTTACCCGGTAAATTAAAACTTATTCTTTGCGCTAATGCAGATGCTATTGGTTATATGTATCGGAAAGATGGTAACAAAACAATGTTATCATTTAAAACTGATGAGCGTGACCAAGTAACAGGTGCAAGGCCGCCACATTTAGCACAAAAAGAATTTGTTATTATTTCTGAAAAAGAACCAGGCAGCCGTCAATTTGAATACGGCTGGAATGAAATCTTTATAAAAGAATAAAGATCAACTTATACAATATAATCTTTAATTTAATCTTAACTTATCTTATCATGTTTAATTCATCCAATTCTACCTCTTCCGCAACACCTAAATTCTTTACTGGTTTAGCATCATTTAAAGTATTGACTGTTAATCCAACTAAAGATCAAATTGAAAAATTTATCAATCGAGAATACAAACTTAATGTTAATTATGATATTGTTGAACTAAACGGTAAGTCTTACCGACCTATTGAAATTTGGGTTCAAGAAGTAAATAATAACATTGAAGCTTTATCTTTGAGGTTTCTTGTGGCAAATGAGCCAGAAGTTACTCAATCAGGTACAGCTCGAATGGTAAATAGTGTGGGTACATTTACTTATGTGAAAGATCTTAGTACTTTGGATAGTAATCCAAAAATGACTTGGTTTACAAAACATAAGTATCGTCCAGCGTTAATTGGTGAATATGAATTGTATACATTTATGCAACAGTTAATGAGGTATTCTTCTAATGGAGAAAATGCTTCGTTTATTGCAGATGCAGAAAGCAATGGAATTACTATTTCTAATTTATATAACAACAATCTAAATGGTTTAACAAAGTTTTTTGATTGGTGTAATACAAATAGTAATAGCATTACGTTGTTAACTTGTGTACGTAGTACAAGTAAAATTGTTAATGATGAAGAAAAAATCTATTATAATCAAAACATTTGTACAAATCCTGATTTCTTCTTCAGGTCTAATGGTGATGTATCTCAAAAAGCTATTGAAGCAGTTAAAAATGCTTATAGTAAAGGTGAGCGTATTACTAAATACTTGTTTACTGCAGAGTTTCAACCATTTGTCAAAGAAGAATGTCTAAATGCTGTACCAGCAGAAATAGTAAATAATTCTTCATCTTCATTTAACTACTCTAGTTTGATTTAATGTTCAAATCAAGTCAATCTTACGAATATATTGATGCTCATACAGCATTAATACAATTAAATCAAGAAGATTTATTTTTTAAATATACTGGATTGACTGTTGATTTAAACAAGATGTATCATTCAATATTTAGAAACGATAAGAATCCGGGATGTCGGTTTATCTGGCATTCCGGTATTCTTTATTTTAAAGATAATGCTACTTACAATAATAAATTGTATTTTACAGTAATTGATACATTAGCTATATTAAAAGGTTGTAGTTTTCTAGAAGCTTTGCATTTAATTATTAAAGAAAGTAATGTAAAATTAAATTATAATCTTAAACGTGTAGAATCTAACAAACCTAAAGTTCAAATTAGATTTGAACACATACCGTTTGATAACGATAATTACTTTAAGATTGCACCTAATATATTACAAGCAGAACATGTATATAAAGTATCTAAATATTGGATATATAACAATGGTAGTTGGGATATGAATAATATTTATAACCCTACTAAAGTTGATACGTACGCTTATTACTTTCCAGATACAAATAATGTAAAACTTTATTTTCCTAATACTCAATTTAAATTTTTTACTAATTGTAATGAAAACGATGTATATGGTGGAAATGAACTAGAAAATTATTACGAATGCAATCCAGAATTATTAGTAATAACTAAATCTCAAAAAGACAGATTATTATTAACTCATAAATATGGTTATAATAGTATAGCACCGCAATCAGAAACTAGTATTAATTTTCCATATAAATACATGGATGTTATTAATCAGTTTCGTAAAGTAATTATATTATTTGACAATGATGATACTGGCATCAAATATAGTAAACTATTAAGTGATAAACTACCTAATAGTCAAATAAGATTTTTAACTTTAGCAAAAGACGTATATGATGCGTCTAATAATCATAATTTAAATGACGAATTATGTCAGATCTTAGAACAATAGAAATTTGGGATTTACCTAAAAAAGCTTTTTCAATATCTGGTGGTAATCAATACTATCGTGCATATGCTTTTAAAAATATTAAAGGTAATACTACACAACTGTACGCATGGATTCCAGATTATCAATATGATGGTATTATAGCTCTTACAAATCCTCTTCAAAAAGGTGGTATTTTTAAAGGGTATGCTAATACAAATCATAAAATTGAAAGTATTATTAATAAGCTGGAATTACCATCTTTTGAAGAAATTAGTTCTTTATACAATCAAGAAATTACTGCAGAAAATGTCAATGGTTTAACAGAAGACGAACTTGCTTCTAAGTATAAACTTAGTGACTTGGCACAAGTTATTGTAAAACTTTGTTTACAAAATGAATATTACAATCAGATTATTACAGAACTTCAATTAAATGAAGAAGATAAAACATCTGAAATTGATATTCAAGCAGAATATGAAAAATTAAAATTAAAATGGTCACATGAAAGTTCATTCTCAAACTTTCAAGACTATCTTGAAGCGCTTAGGGTAATTGAATCAGATCCTGTTAAATACAAAGTTATTACTGATATTATTAATATAGTAATTGAAAAAGCTCCTGCTAAAAGACCAAACCGTCGCAAAGATAAAGAAGAGTTGCAAATAGTTGATAATATAGAAGAAGCTAATCCAAAAGTTAATTCAGAATTCAATCCTGAACATATTACAATAGGTAATTCCACTACGTATTCTGCAAATACTAATATAGGATTTCGTAATGCTATATCGGAAAGTAAAAGAGGTGCTTACGACAAAAAATTTATAGAAGAAGCTGAAAGGTCTATAGATGAAATAATTAAAAAACAATATAACAAAGAATAAGTATGAAGGTATTTTGTGTAGGTTCAAATCGCGATGCGGCGTGGATAGATAATGTTGAAATAGTTAACAGTATTGAAGATGCAGATGCAGTAATATTTCCGGGAGGTTCAGATTGGTATCCAGCATTATATGGAGAAAAAACTTCTCATCAAACATATTTTTATGAAGACGTAGATAAACATCAATTAAAATGTTTGATTGAAGCTTATTATCAAAATAAATTTTTAATTGGTATATGCAGGGGTGCGCAATTATTAGGTATTGCTAATGGCGGTGTTCTTATTCAACATGTAAGTAATCACATGAGAGGTGATCATAATATTAATATTATAGGTAAAAAAGATTTGTTAACTACTAATTCAATTCACCATCAAATGGTTAATTGGTATTCTTTGGCATCATCAGTAGAACATAAAAATATATTACTTGCATGGGCTGATTCTATTAGTAATTGTTATATTAACGGTACTGATAATGAAACATTAGTTCCAAATGCTAATTATGAAACTGTACCGTTAAACAGTATAACTTACCGTGAACCTGAAATCTTTTATTTAGGTTTGATTAAAGGTTTTGGTATTCAAGGACACCCAGAACTGAGAATGCCAAGTAAAACATTAGAGTTTATTAATAAATATCTTAAAATATTGTTTGATAAACATAAAGATAGTGTAAATCCGCACAATGTCCTTATTGATAAAAGATTTAGTAATTTTGCTGATGTATATCCTTATTTAAAAGAAACACTTAATAAAGTTAGGGCTATACCAACAATTATTACTACTCCCACACCTCAACCAACTTTACCATTAGAATTACCAACTACAAAATTAATTACAACGCATGAAACAACAGCGAATAGGAGTATTATTAACGAAAGTAGAGTCTGGTCAGATGAATCTGCCCGCAACGTATAGTACATTTGCAGCACATTTTGGTATTCCAATACCAATTTTTGCATACGATAATAAAGTACATACAGATATTGATTTGTTGATTATTCCAGGCGGAGCGGATGTCGATCCTTCTCGTTATGGTGAAAGACCAGTATTTCAATCAGGTAATCCTAATATTCAATTAGAAGATTGGGATAAATATATGTTACCACAATATATCGCTGCAGGTATTCCTATGTTTGGTATTTGCCGTGGTTTTCAAACACTTAATGTTCATTTTGGTGGTACTTTAAGTCAACATATTGCTCAAGAGTATTCAGATCCTCGTGATAAACTTGTTGATACTTTAGTTGGATCTGCTGATAATTTTACAAATGCTTTTAAGTATTTTACTGACAATGAAGTTAAACTTTTTAAACTAAAAGTTAATTCATTACATCATCAAGGTATTACTAATAAAGATCGTTTAGGTGAAAATATTAAAATTATTTATACAAATTCAGTATTTAATAATGTAGAAGCATTTTGGGTTAAAGACAAACCAATTGTAGCAGTACAATGGCATCCAGAAGAAATCTATGATGAGTTTAGTATTAATATAATAAACAGCATGCTTTATGGAAGAAAAAGATTTAACTAAATACATGATAAATGGTAAAACTCTTTACTATAATCGTGGATTTGATCAATCTCGTTATACAGTTTATATTAAAAATAATTGGAAACGAAGGTTGATTTATGGTAAAAAATATCAAGAAATTGGTATGTTTAACATTAATGCTTATCCCGGTTGTTGTGGTATTGAAGTTTTAAATTCTGTAGTAGTTATAGAAGAAATGCGTAATCAAGGTTACGGTAATTTATTATTGCAGTTAGTACTTAAAATTCATTATTGTTCTCAATTGCAAGCTACTACAAATGGTTATAGTCCTGAAATGGACCATCTTTTAAAAAAGTATGGTTTTCAAGTTATGAGTACATTCACCAATTTTAAAACAGGTAATACAATTAGTTTGTATTATTTTAATTTCGATTAATACAATGATTAAAAATATCACTGTTGGTAGCGATCCTGAATTTGCTGCCTTTGAAAACGAAACTCCTAAGTCAGCTGTAGGTTTCATTCCTGGAACTAAACGTCAACCGTATCCTCTTACAGATGATGGTGAGTTTAGTATTCAAATTGATAATGTTGGTGTAGAAGGTTGTATTCCACCAGCATATACTAAAGAACAATTTGTTAATAATATAGAAATTATTAAAAAGCTTACGCAAGAAAAGCTTCAAGAACAACAACCATTATGGCAGTTGCGATGTGTATCTTCTGCAAGATATAGTAATAAAGAACTTAATTCACAAATAGCTCAATTGTTTGGTTGTGAACCTTCTTATGATGCTTATACACTAGATATTAGTCCTCGTCCAACTCCTGAACAAGTTGGTAATTTAAGGTCTTTTGGTTTTCATATTCATATTGGTTATGAATGTGAAGGTAGTGATGCTCGTGATGCGGCTATTAATATTATTAAAGCTATGGACTTAACAGTAGGTCTTGGTAGTTTATTTCTTGATACTGATACTGATCGTAGGCAAATCTATGGTAATCCAGGTGATTTTCGTTTTCGACAAATTGAAAATATTAATATTGTTGAATACAGAACGCTTGGTGGTGCAATGAGTAGGAATGAAATAATTACTGGTTGGGTATATGACGGTGTTATGCAAGCTGTAGAATTAGCTAATAATTGGAGTAGTCAACTTGAAAATGATACGTTAATAGCTGCTGAAGCTATTCGTAACAATAATGTAGAAGTTGCAGCTTCTATCATGAATAAATATAATATCAATAATCCTTATGAATATGCCAATAGCCACCAGTATACCGGAACAACACTGGCTTCGTAAATTTAATAAATTAGTAAACTCTAGTTATTTTACTTACGCACCTAATACTCAAAATATAACTATTGTATATGGTATTTTTACAGAAATTCCATCTAAAACTCTATCTTATGGTGATAATTTAAGATTATATTCAGGGTATTTGAGTTGTATGGGTTATCCATTAGATATAGCCTCAATGTTAAAATTTAATACAGCGTATTATCCTAATGCAGGTATTAACGGTTTAGATGTAACAGATAATAGTTTCAATACTCCTTACAATATATCAATTGCAATAGCTTATCATCAAAAAGCTGTTGACATGTTAATTGAAGCTGCTTGTAATTGGGATTTTGAAATTGAAGAGATGTTTCATGTTGATAGTACATTTATATTTACAGGTAAAACTACTAAGTGGTTTTATACTAAATGGAAACTTCAAGCTTTGTTACATTTGTATAGGGCTGGTTATTGCGGTACTATAACTAGACAAAATTTTGAAGGTGATGGTTTTAAACACATACCGCAACTTTATGAATTATCTAAATTACAAATCCCCAATGTACCGCATTTGACATTATATAATGTTGAAGATGTAGCTGCTATAGATAGAGATAATGAAATTGATGTTGAAACGTTTGATTTAAAACATATATCAGAACTATCTCAAAATCTTTATGCAACAAATAGCCATACTTACGGCATTGCTGAATTTGCTAAACCATTATTAAAATACATTAAAAATAATCCTTTCACTAAAATAACAACTGGTATGCTACTTAAAATTAGAAGTCGCCACCCATCTCATGCTGTTTTACGTCGCAAAATTAGAACTGGCGATAAAAGAATAGTTCTTCGCTTAGGTTCAACATCTATTGTTGAAGGTGCTACACATGAAATTAATACTCCAGAAGCAGTACGAAATTCAGCTAATAAAGGTTTAATGAAAGCTAAATTTACTGAACATAATGTACGTACTGCAAAATATATATTTGCTACTAATGAAGCTCAATTAACAGAATGGATTTCAAATAATAATTTTGGAGATAAAAAACTTATTATTAAATCTCTTACTGGTTCTCGTGGTCGTGGTTTATATCTTGTTCAGAATGGAACTGAAGCACTTGAATGGTTTAGATCTCATGGATATGGCAATCATATTATTGAAAAATATTATAATTACAATCGAGAGTATAGACTTCATATAAGTAAAAATGGTTGTTTTTATACTAATCGTAAAATGCTTCGTGAAGATGCTCAAGAACGTTGGTATAGAAATGACAATAATTGCACATGGATTCTTGAAACAAATCCTAAATTTAACAAACCTACAAACTGGGATGTTATTGTAGAAGAATGTGTAAAAGCATTAAAAGCTGTAGGATTGGATATTGGCGCGTGTGATGTACGAGTTGCTAGCAGTACAAATGATTTTATTATTTGTGAAATTAATTCAGCACCATCTTTTGGTGAAATTACTGCTCAGCGTTATGAAGCAGAGTTAAATCGTTTAATTCAACAACTTGATTAATATGTGCAATCTTACTGGTTACTCAGGAAAAACTCCTGTTAACGTTGATAAAATGAAACTATTATTTATTTATGGTAATCGCCGAGGTAAAGATGGTTTTGGAGTAGTTATTGGTAAACAAGCGTTTAAATATTGCGGTTACGAAAAAGGTACTGACAATTCTAATTCAGAAAATGTAGTATATGGTAAACTATTTAATACTACTAAATATCGTCATACAATTATAGCACATAATCGTGCTAGAAGTGTAGGTAATGTAAATATAAATAATACACATCCATTTGAATATAATAGCAAGGGTAATACAGTATTTTTTGCGCATAATGGCACAATACAGAATATTGAAGATCTTGCTAAAATATACAATATTAAAACTTATACTGGAGAAGTAGATAGTAAAATATTGGGTAATATTATATATGAACATGGTTTTGATGTATTAAAAGAATATGTTGGTTATGCAGCATTCTCGTATTTAGATTACGAAGAAGATGCTCTTTATATATGGAAGGGCTTATCACAATGTGATTCTGTTACACCAACTGTTGAAAGACCATTGTCATTTTGGCAAAACAAAACCAAAACACAATTATATTATTCATCAGAAGCTATGACATTGGCTACTGCTTTAAATGTACCTGTTGAAGATATTCAAGAATTTGAACCTAATTATCTTTATAAAATTAAAGAAGGTAAAATAGTTTCAAAAACATTCTATGATAGAAGTGCTATTGAATATAAACCAAAGCCAAAAAGTATCTTTGGAAGTGGTGCTTGGGGAGATGACTGGGGGTATCCTTTGTATAAAAATACTAACAATCCAAAACATACTATCCCTTCTGCAAAATATGATCCTACTGTTGATGATGAAAAAAAGTCAAATGGGGTCGAAAGCGAAAAAAAGACAAAAAACGATCTAAATGTAAATTTAGAATATACTAAACAACTTTCGCCCCAACAACAAGCTAATGGTATTTACTTTTGGAAAGGTAGATATTATCACAATGGTCATATTGTTAATGGTGTTTGGCGGCATAGTCACGAACTATCTAAAGTTACACAATTATTTCGTCAAGATTGGGATGCTACTAATTTTGATTTTAATAATGTTTATTTCTTTAAAGAGGGTTATATGATTAAAGATAAAGAACATTATTTAAAACTAGAAGCTGCTGTTAATTTTCATAGTTGGAGTATACAATCTAAACAACAGTATATTCATAGATCTACAATTATAGTAGGTTCTCCTTGGTATGGATCAATGTCAACTGTTATTACAAAACATAGCGGAGTCGTAGATGACAATTATTATATAAAACCAATGTTTTGCGATGTTTATTATTATTGCAAAAATGGTATTGTATATGTATCTAAAACATTAAGTTACCAAACACAACCAGCAAATGAGTAAATCAAGAAAAAAGCCAATAGTTATTGAAGAACCTATTATCCAACAAGCAACAAAAGAAGTAGAACCAACTGTAAATACAGTTATTACATATAATGGTAAAACTTATCCTCGTAATGAATGCCGTTTAATTAATGGTAAATATTACAAGATTGGTAATATTAATCAAAAAGACTCTGGGGATTGTTATCAAATAAATGATACATATTACAGATTGGTAAGTAAAAAAATTGCTTGGGATTATAACCTAAAGCAATATAATTTTATTGATAATATGGTACAAGGTTTAGTACCAGATAGATCCAACAATAAAGGTTATTTTACAAAAACAGATGATTGTATTATTTCTGCAGATGATGAACTTATTATGAATGAAGAAACTGCATCATATCTTAATATGAAGTATGATTTTTCAAGAGGTGCTTATAGTTTCAATCCTGTATTTAATGCTCCAATAGTACTTAGACAAAAACCTACATATCGGACATTACCTAATAATATATATGGTATGGCTGAATATCCTTCAGAAATTGTTGGAAATATTAAAACTCAATCTGAAAGTGTTAAATATGCTAAAAGTAATTTTGATAAGTTTTTATTTGATTATACATTCGGATTAGAAATAGAAACTGATGGCGGATGGTTTCCAGAAAAACTGTATTATAAGTATGGCGCATTACCATTAAAAGATGGTTCTATACTTGGTACAGAAATTACTACGTTACCATCAAAATTATCTGTAGATTATATTCGACAATTGTTTAATGATCTTTCAACCTATACTATGGCTCAACAGAATAATTCACTTCATGTAAATATGAGTGGATTTGAAAATACGCCTAAATTTAGAGTTGCATTATATGTATTGTACTATCGTTTACAACAAGAAATTAATCAATTTATACCGTTGTACAAACGTGATTTAAGTTACTTCTTGTCTAAAACTGGTGGTGCAAAAGATCATTGTAAACCTTTAGAAAGTTTGGGTATTGTTAAACGTTATAATCTTGACAATACTTCAGATATTAATGAATCTGATAAACTTATATTTACATGGTTAAACGAAGGTGTTTACAATAATACTTATAACATAGAAACTCGTCGACATCAAAAACATAATCATCCTAAGTGGGAATGGCATAGTCGCTATTACGCTCTTAACTTGATACCTTTGTATTTTGGTAATCTATCGTTTTCTCGCATAGAATATCGTGTACATTCTGGCACTGTAAATAAACATAAAGCATTAGCCTGGATTTTTATAACTTCAGCTATTACTAAATTTGTAGAATTACATGCAGATAGAATTTTATACACTAAAGACAAAATCGATCTTGATGAAATCTTTAATGTAGTATATGATCCAGCTAATGATAACGATGGTAAAATAATTTACGATTTTCTGAAAACTTATATTCAATTACGTATAAATGACAATGTTCAAAAAGTAATTCGTCATGATGGTAATGTTTATGGCAATGAATTCCGCTCAGATAATAATTTTGCGATCCCTAACGCAATTTTAAATGAGCCGAAAAAAAGGTCATAACTTTGAAAGAAAAATTGCTAAAATAGTTCGAGAAAGTCTAGGTCACGAGAAGTGTAGAACTACAAGATCTTCTAGCAGAATGTTAGACGCTTGTGGTATTGATTTGATTGGTACTAATGTATTGTGGCAATGTAAATCAGGTTATGCTACTCGTAGACCTAGATTTGAAGAAGAGTATGAATATATTAAAGATAACTTATTAAAAAACTTTAAAAAAGATCATATAATTCAATCTTACCCTGTAGTTTTAGCGTATGAATTAAACGTAGGTGCTGGACATAAAAGAGGTCCACAACATACTCAAATAACAATGACGCTAGATGATTTTATTAAATTAATGTTACATCAACAGCAAGATATTCTTGACATTCTTTGAGATTCTGCAAATCAAACTGCTTAATCATATAATCCTAATGTATTATACAAATAAACAAATTGATCCTGATAATGGAGTTGTAATGAATAAATGTAGATTATACCTTGTTCAACAACTACAACATTACGGTGAAGATTTTATAAGTCACTTATCGAAAAATTCTATTATAGCATTTGCTTTACAAGATTTCGGATTTAATGTTACAGAAGATTCTAGAAAGCTAGAGTCAAATGTATACATGTTATTCGATACAAATGGTAGACGTAAAGCAGGTAATTATACAGATGTAGCATCAAGCAGAATTGTGTTTAGTCAATCTTTAATGTACTTTCAATCACATTCTGCTTATGTTACAGATTATTGTTATGATAGTAATCGTACAGGTCATTATCATGTAGTTGTATTAAAATTACCATTTCCTGAAAAAATAGATTTATTTCTTAAAGGTACATATTCTCAAATGTACACTAAAAAACAACTTGAAGATTGGTTTATAAAAGAAATACAAGTAAAAGTTGTAGATGGAGAATCTATTAAAACAAGTAAAAAATTAACTGTTCAATGGTCAGTTTTAACTAAAGATCCATCTTACATAAGTACTTTTATAGATCAAGTCAAAGATGAATTTAATACTACTTTAACAAATGCAGATGTTACTGCTATGGAATACGATTTTAAACCATCACTCAATCAAGAAATCTTACGATATGGATTTCCAACTTTATCAGTCGGCAGCTTTGCGGACATGCAAACAAATGCCAACATTAATGGATAATGTTAATCACATGCTTCTGGGAATTGTCTCAGAATATTTTGAAGCTAAAGAAGCAGATTTGCGATCTTTTAAAAACGCATCTACAGTAAGTATTGATGAATCAATTGCTTTAGTTGCAGAATTTGAGAAAGAGCTTGGAGATATTTTATGGTATCTTGCAGGACTTTGTCATTTTGCTAATTTGCGATTTGAATCTGATAACGATCCCGGTAATGCTAATATTGAAAAAGCAATTGAAACACTAACATCAGAATTTAAAGCTCATTGGGTTTACAATCGAGATTTAGAAACTGTAAATCATAAAGGTTATGTACCTTTAGATCATATTCAAAAAGCAGTATATACAATTATTAACTGGATTGCCGCTAAACCTTTTAAAATTGAAAACGTTATGCGACTAAACATCGAAAAACTTGCTGGTCGTTATCCTGATCAATACACTGATTATCTTGCAAACAATCGTTATGAGTAAAGACTATAAAGACATTCGCGATTTAGAAGATCTTAAAGAAGAAGATGTTAGAGCAACCATTACTCAATTAAATAAACAATTTAATGACAACTGGAAACGTAATGACAACAAACACCCCGGTACCGTTGCAGATTACAAACCAACCGATAGGCCCGATGGCGGGGAAATCCCTAAATGAAACTGTTCAAACTGTCGAAGGTGTTAAAGATGATAAAGCTAAATTGTATTATGAAGTAGATTGGGAATTTGTTGAAGGTATGGCTAAAACAATGTCTAATAATAAAACTATTTACCCTAAATGGAATTGGCAAAAACCAATGTCAGATGGTGTAGATCGTTTAAAGCAATCATTGATAAGGCATACAATGGAAGTATTAAAAGGAAATTACAAAGATGGTGATGAAGAACTAGGGCATTTATATTCAATTGCCTTAAACGCAATGATGATCACATATCAAATTAAAAAATATGGAAAATAATTATTCAGATATTGATAAATACGATATTGGTACAGGTATCATACTAATATTTTTAGCTGTAGCTATGATTTACATAAACTGTTAATTATGGAGTATAAAAATAAAAGTTTTTTAGCTGAACTAATGTTCGCTGTAATAATAATAGGAGGTCTTATTATTATAATTTGGTTATAAACACAAAAAGCCCAGTCACTGTAATAGTGGCCGGGCTTTTTATTTTACCTTTTGTATTATTTTAATGGATCGGGTTGATCAAATATTTCAAACAATTTAGTTAAATGATAACCTCCAGGAATAAATCTTGAACTATAATACATAAATGGAGTTTTATCATTTTTTTCAGGTTTATGAAATGGTAATGGAAACTTTTGACCAAGTGTAATATCAATAGCAGTATCATATGTATTACCAATAGCTTTAGTTGCATCAACTAATAAACTTGCAGTAGGAATGGGGTTAGCAATCATTTTAGCAAACTCTTTAGGATTATAACTAAAACTTAATTCTTGATTTACTTTAACAATAACTGCAGCAAGTTTTCTAGTTGCCCACATTTCTTGATACATTTTTTTACCATCATCATCAAAATCAGATCCAAGTAATGCTATCATAAGAGCAAATGTAAGAATAATTCTAAGCTCTATAATTAAAGCTTTCATTTGAGCTTGTTGTGATTCTTGATATTCTTCAAAACTTACTTTATCTTTATATTGAGGATTATTCATTAGCCAATTTTCATAAGCAAGTCTTACTCGAGGATTACCTTTAGTACCACTAAACCAAACTAACTGTTTAGATAAATCTAATAGTTTAGGTATAGCAATACTTTTCATAAACTCCATTGCTCCAAGTTTATCGTCAGTATACATTTCACGTTTAAGAGCTATAAACCTACCCATTTCCATTATTTGTAAAGCATCGTTATACTTTTCTTTACCAAATCGCTCACGTAATAATCCAGGCATCCATGATTTAAAATGCATTACTACTTGACCTACAATTTGAGATTGCCAATAAGCTTTATCAGTTTCAGGAATTACACCTTTAATTTTACTTTGAGCTGCTTGAGCTGCATTACGAATGGTTTTAACAACTTCTTTAACTTGTTCATCAGGAATGTTTAATTTAGCTTCACCATCTTTGTAATTAAATAAATTCCATACAGATCTTTCAGCATATTTAACTCTATCTTCTTCACTTCGCATACGTCGTACAGCACCGTCATTATCAATATAATAATTCTGAGCCATAGATGCAAGAATTACTTCATCAATAAATTCATCACCAGCACTAAATACACGCATTAACATTCTACTACTTACATAACGTTTAATAGGATTACGTTCTCTAGAATCACCAAGACCAAATTTAGGTTTATCTCCAATACTAAAAAATTCATATTTAACATCCATTGGATCAAAGAAAGCAGTTAAAGCTAAAAACTTTTCACGTTCTTTATATGAATATGTCATAGCTTTTTTATACTGATCTTTAGTATATATTTGACCTTTAAATCCTTCAATAGCAGATTGTATTTTAGCAGATATAAACGAACCAGCAGCAGGAATAAATCCTAAACCTAAAGCTTTTAAAGTATAATATTGCTTAGCTTCCATTATTAACTTTTCCAACTGACCAGATGAATCTTCGCTGATAGGTTGAATACTTACACCATATAAATACATATCAATAAAAGTATCAAATATTTTTTCAATACTTTTACCTTTAACTTTAGCTGCTAATTCTGTACCTACTAAATCATCTCTAAGTACATTACCACCACGTTTAATAAACTGTTCTGCTTTATCAGACATAAAATCTCGCATAGCTAATACAGCACCTTCAATACGATTCATTTGTTCGTAATTGTAAGCCATTTTACTAAACAAAATTAATGACTTAGTTAAGTCATAACTTTTCTCACCTACTATAACATTACCATCAGCGTCTTTGAAAGGATTCAAATAAAAACGCGGGATGGTTTTTTTTAGACCTTCTAGGTTCTCATCTAATTCCCCATACATCATATCATCTTCTCTAACATTAAGTTCTTCCAAGAAATTGTTTAATACATCTTTAGTACCTTCAATCATACCATTATCCATTAGTCTATCAATATTACTTTTACGAACATTAGGTAAAAAGTTATTAGGTAATTTAAAATACTCTACTCCAAGAATATCTCTAAATTTATCATTATATCTTTCAAACATATCATAATAAGCTTTTGCTTGAGGTATGCTTAAAATATATTGATATTCTTTAGAATAATTATCTGATTTTACATTGTCTTTAAGTTTGAGTTTATCTTTTAAAAATGAATTTATCCAAGCGTCAGGATATACTGGTGTACCATTTTTTAATTCAAGACTATGCTCAGATACCCATTTATTTAAAAAGTTATTTATTTTGTTTTGATCACCTTTATAAATTACTTCAAGACGATTTTTTTCATTTTGAAAAGCATTATCATAATATTTTTGATAACCACTAACAGGTTCGTACATTTTAATAATTTCATTAATATTTTTAGATGATTTTAATTCTTTTAGTTTAGTTCTAAACTCTTTAGATAATTTATTATGAAGATTATCTACATTACTAGAATCTTTATTAGTATCAATGAAAGTAGCTACAAACCAAGCTTCATCTTTACCATTAGCTTTCATCCAATTTCTAAGATCATTATCTATTTTAGTAATTTCTTCAATACTATCTAATGTATTACGTTTAGTTTCATATTGAGCATCATCTAAAAGTTTACGATATGTTTTAAAAATTGGATTTTCAAAGTTACTAAGTTGATAAAAATTCTTACCTGCAAAACCTTCTTCGTTAAATGGTATCAATCGTCCTGATTGATCTACAATACTATATCCTGTAAGATCTTGTACTAATTTAGCTACACGATTAAAATATAATTCATTTTCTACATCTTGATATTTATCATTTACAATAGCTGTCATTTCTTTAATAGTATCTTCAAGTTGTTTAATAATATCAGCATGCACTACAGGATCTAATGCATTACGATATTCATAAGTAGATCTTGATAACAACATTAAAGTATGAAGTTGTTCTTTTAAAAACCTCAATTCTTCAATAGTCATTTTACTAAGATTATCTGAAGACGCTTTATTAAATAATGTTTGAGCATAATCCATTAATTCATTAAAACTATGTTTAGTTAATACTGCTTGACGAGCATGCTCTAAAGTTATTAATTGTTCTTTTAAAGATGTTCTATTTGTTGGATCAGATCTTAGTTTATTTTCCAAGTTTTTAATATTTTTATCAATAGCTTTTAAAAACTCATCCAATCCTTTAAACCCGGTTAATTCAGGAATAGGTGCGTATTGATTTAAAAATTCACTTTGTTTAACACCAATTTTAATTTGTGATATATGACTACTAATAAGACTAGTATCAGGATCAAATGCTGCTGTAATTTGAATTGGTACAATACGACTTTTAATTACTTTAGATATACCATAATTACGTTCAAGTATTCTGGCAATAGTACCTAATTGTTTTTTATATTTTTCTTTATCGTTATAAGATATGTAATCATAACTAATAAGATTACCATCATTATCAACATATTTTTTATATGGTATTTTAGTTTTATAATCATATACTGCAGCAGTATTATCACTATAAATAGCAATTAAATCTGCAGTACCACCTATATCATTTTTAGGATCAATAATAATTTGTTCAAAAAATAACTGAGGTGTACCTTCAATACCTGTAAGCTTAGTAATAGCTTTTTGTTGATTATATATTTGTAATAAAATATCACGACCTCCTGCAAATAAATTTTCTAATTGATTAGCTATAATAGTAACTTCAGCTAAATCTGGATTACTAGCTTTGATAGTTTTAATTTGATTTTTTACAGTATTTTCATAAGTTATATATTCAACATTTGCTAAATAATTTAATGCAGCGTCTAATGACATATCTTTAATATCATTGTAAATAACAGACGTTATTTTTTCTTGAATACTATGTACTAATGTACCAATACTAGCTCTTGTTTTTAAATTAGCTAATGATTGAGCGGTTTCTTTAGTATTGCTTTTTTTGTTATATTGCTCAGAAATTCTTGTAGTAATAGTAGTAGCTAATTGAACAGGTGTGTTTATTATAGTATATTTACCATCAGATTTTATAAAGTTATTTTGAGTATGTTTAAGATTAGCTACTGATTCTGCTTGAGTTTGATTCTTTTTAGTATTATAAACAGCTTTACCATTTTTTACAATATTAATTAACTCTTCAGGTGTACTTGCATTACAACTCATAGTTATTGTTTTATGATTTTAATATAGCTGGCTTCAGTTTCATTAACAGTTTTTAATAGTGCTACTAGTTTAGTTTCAGCTTCAACTATATGAGTTAATTTATCTTGTTCTTTTTTCATACCTAATAATATACATCCACTAGACCATTCTTGAGTAGATCCTTTATGTAAACGAATACCTTGAAATCCAGGTACATCTAATATTAAAGGTAAAAATCTTTTAAGTTTTTTTGAATAAGATAATATTAATCTATATTCACCATAAGGAATAGCTGTTTGTTTTGCTACTTTTACCGATTTAATTTTTGCTTTACTATCTGATTCAGAAAGATTTCTGTCGCGATCTTCCATTGTATAGCAAAAAAATTGACCGTTTACATAGAGTTCCCCCATTGTATATAACGGTGTAAATGTTTTTCTTATAACTTTTAGTTCCATGTTAGAATTTGCAGGTGATTTGAATTTTACCTCGTTCAACCATATCGGCGATGACATTGCGCTGCTGCTCATTAAAATAACTATAGTCAGGAAAATAATAGTCAAAGTTCGATACAATTTCCGTAGCCATAGATCCATCCACTTGTGTTTGAGCCCGATTTTCAATTTTAATACTTAGATCATCATCGTAATCACTTCGATTACTTTTAATATCGGAATTAAAAATTAGTTTAATTGCTGATTTATTATAATTAGCTTCTTTACTAAATACAGCATACACTCCAGATAATGAATTTAAATTTTCTAACTGAAGAAATTTATTATCATGTACAAATTTAATTAATGGTTCTTTATTTTCATCAACTTGTTTACTGTCACCAAACCATTCTTGAAACGATTTTGTAAGCGTTGCTGTTTTAATTTTAATAGCTTGAGGTTTATCAGTCAAAGAGAGTAAACCAGAAAACAGTTTACTCTCCTGACCGTTAGCAGCTTTATATATAGGCTGACCATTATTTTTACCCCAAGCTAAATAAGCCAGATCTTCTCCGAGTGCATCTTTTAATTCTGCAAACTCTTTTCTGACTGATTCTAGTTTAAAGTTAGGACATGTCATGCTTTATCTGCCATTTCTTCATCAATTTCCATAAGAATAACTTTATCAGTACCAAATGTTTCTATACGATTTACCCAATAATTTGATTTAGCTAATTCTTCAACTTGTTCATCTAAGTAATGTTGAGCTAAATGCATTGTCATAAAATCATTTTCTTTCATAGCTTCTTCAGCTAATCTTTCACATTGCTCTGTAATAAGTTGTTCATGTTCATAAGTAGCATATATAATATCTACAAGATCTGTAAAATCTTTTCTAGGAGCTTCTAATGATGGTACATTAGGAAGAATATCCAAGTCTAATAAATATTGATATGCCCATTGAGCATGTTTAAGTTCTTCTTCCGAGTATTTAGCAAACAACTTGGAAGCTCCTGAATATCCTTTAAAATCAAGAAATACTGACATTGATTTATACAATCGTGAACTAGCTTCTTCTTGTGCAATTCGATATTGCATTAATGTTATAAGTCTATCTGAAATGTTACGTTTAAATTTTTGCATTGTTTATTCTTCATTAAGATTAATTCTAATTCTTACTTTAGATCCTTGACCTTCTCTTGCACCGTAATTACGTGATAAAGCTCTAGCGATTTGATAAGGTCCTACACCACGTTTAATTAAATCATCTACAACACCAAATGATTTACCTTTATCATTAAAGTTATATTGATCTACTACTTCAACTATACCATTACCTTTATCAATAATTGTAGCCTGACCTAATAATGTTTTTAAAGCATACTTATCATCACCTAAAATTTTAGTCATACTGACTCCACCTGCTCCTACATCTGAATTTTTATTTTTAGATGTATTATAATCACCATATTCAATATTAGTTTTACCTTTTGCTAAATTATTTTTAACAACTTCTTTTAATGCAGCATATGTAGATTGATTTAATGATTTTTCAGTAAAATCTTCATCTCCAGCTAATAAATCATAAACCATTTGATCTACGTTATCAGACAATGGAGAAGCATCTCTAACTTTAGCTAACACTTCATTTTTAAATTTTTTCATACCAGCATTACCTTTATTAGCTAAATCAGAAGCCCAAGCATAAAAATCTTCCATACCAGATCTTGATACATTATCACTAGATTTATCATTCATATTACGTTGATAACGATCAACTTCATTCTTATAAACTTTTAATCCATCTCCTTTTTTACCAGTATATTTAGAAAGCAATTGTTCATCAGTAATGTTTGGATTCTTTTTAATATGTTGAGATAATGTAGCTATAACAGCTTTAAAAGAAGTATCACCATTTTCTAATTTATCAGGATCAATCCCTAATACATTAAATGCGTGATAGGCATAGTTAGTATTTCGATCATATTTATCAAAAGAAAGTGTATTAGATTTAATATCTTTATTCATTTCACCAAAAGTCATTTTTTTACCGTCTATTCTACCAACATTAAATTGAGAAGATTCTTTGTTAGAACCGTAACCTTGTGATAAATTATTTAAGTTATCATCATATGAATCCGATAATTTATTAGCGTCTACAACTACTTTAACTCCTTTTTGAATAATATCTGGAACAGCCATTCTATATAATGCTCGTTTACTAGCTCCAAATTTAGATTCTGCTCCAATAACTCCATACGCTAATTTAGCCAAACGATCATATTCATCTGAAGTTAATTTTAATTTACTTTGAATAATTTCTTTATTGTTATTCATAGAATTAACTACATCTGCTTCTACTGTTGTTGGTTCATATAAATTATCAAGTTTAAAATTACCTTTTGTTGGTACAATTGTTTCATCAAACTCTCTACTACGTTTAATAATGCTAGGTGTATATTTAGTAAATTTACTAATATTATTAATAGGTTCTTCTAAATAACCTCCATTATTAGCGCCTACATAATGTTTGACGTATGCTACACCATTTTCTATTTTTGATATGCGTCCAATATGTTGATTTTTTTCAGGAATTCCTCGAGCTTTATCTGTACTAAATGAATTTCTAGACATTATAACAATATCATTTACAGCTAAATTGTTAGGTATACTACCTCCTTTTAAAGAATTATATAATTCTTTACCATACATATTATCACTTACTTCCCAAGCATCTCCATATAAGTTATTTAACTTGCGCATATCTTCATATACTTTTTTATTGGATTCTGCCATATCCCTACACATTCCTTCAACACAACCTGAATATTTAGGTATTGGTTTAGGTTCATTAGCTTTATTCTTTTTTTCTAATTCTATAGTTTCTTTTTGTTTTTGATACAATTCTTGAGCTTTAGTAATTTGTATAGAACTATCTATAATATTTTGATTTAAATTAGTTTTTAATACATTTACAGTATTAGTAACTGGGTTACTTGTTTCAGGTTTTACACTAACTTCTTGATAATTTTTTCTAGTATCTAATACAGGAGTTCCAGTTTGAATTGTAGGTGCTTCTTTATAAGGCATTCTAGATTTTAATACTTTACCACTGTAAGGATTAAAAGGATCGGATCTTGTAAGTGGTGATTCTATTTTTTCAGATGGTTTTAATAAAAGTGTACCGTCTGAAGCATAATCTGCAGTTTTAGGTAAACTACTAACATAATTATCAATTTCACTATAACGTTTTGCATTTAATAATTGTTTTACACGATTACGATCTTTAACCGGAATAATAGCATAATCTCCATTTGAATTTTTTAAAATCAATTCTGAACCTTCAGCTTCTACATTTATATTTTTCATTGTTTCATTTTATTTAAAGATGGTAAACATAATCCACAACTAGCTTTTACATGATGTGTACCATTGTGGAATGCTACACCATCACTATCAAATCTTAAATCAACTCCACCTTGAGCGTGTGTTGGATAACCTTTCAAATCTTTTTCTAAAGTCCAACTACCACCTGGAGTAAAATCTAAATTTAAACCTCGTTTGGCTAATGGTTTAAAACCTAAATTTGCTGACATTGTTCCTTTTTTACATTCTTTAACAAATTCATCTATTTCTTCTTGCGTAGGTTGTGTTTGAAACATACTATTAACAAAATCTTCATTTTCTTCTACTGGCGCAGTAGGTTGAGTAGTTATTGTGCCGGTATCATTATTAAAACCAAACTCTTCTAGCAATCTTTGTTTTAAATAGGCATAAGTTTGCGGAGCTTTAGTTTTAAGAGCAGCTAAACCTGTACCCAAACCATCTTTAGGAAATACTACAGTTTTACCAGTAGATTTTATCTTAGCAATATCAGAATCTATAACAGCTTTATTATTAGCAATCTGTGTATCTGTCATAAAAGCATCTTCAAATACATTATTTAAAACAGATTTTTCATCTTCAATTACAGTACTAAAAATATCTACATACTCATCTCTAAAATATCTTTTCTTATAAGCATTACCTAATTGAACAAGTTCTCTTTGTGATTGTCTAGTATCTACAGGAATATATTTAATAACAAATTTATTTTGAACTTCATCATATACATAAAATAATCTGTTTTGTACATTCTTGTTAGGTTTAGTTCTTAAATATGTAGGATTATTTCTAAAAAATAGTTGTTCAAATATTTCTATATCAGTTTTTAATTGTTCTGATGATATGGTGTTTAAAATATTTACAGCTTTTTTCTGAATTTCATATAAATAATCTAACTCAATTTCTTCAAGTTTATTATTTTTACGTTTACTACTTTTAACAGCAGGTATAATTTTTGTTAAAGAAAAAGGTGAGTTATTAAAACCAGCTTGATATAAACTAATCCTAATTAGTTTTTCATACAATTCTTTATTTTCAGTTTTAAGATCTAACATAGCATCTATCAAATCATTAGTATCCATGCTATTTAAAGATCTTTCAAACAGTCTTACAATATCAGTCATTTTACCAGAATAAGAATCTTTTTCAACAGACATTAAAGCGTACAATTGATTAAATAAAAATCCTTCTTCACTTTTAAGTTCCATTGCTAAAGATGGTTCGTTAGTATAACCTAATAAAGTATCAAAGTCTTGTTTATTAAAATCAGAATCGTAATTTTGTATTAAGTACAGCATAAAATCATTATGTAATGTACTAATAAACTTTTCGCGTTTATCTGCTTTTAAACCTGACTCTGTACGTTCTATAATATTATCTAATTGATTTTTAATAGCATATAAAGAACCGTAAAATTCCTTATATAATGCTTGACTTTTAAAGAAAGGTGCTATTACACTTTTTTTGTATAATTTAATTAAATCACTTAACGGTATTAACTGATCATTTACTACAGTTTTCCATAATAAATCAAATTGAATAACAGCAGCTCTATCTTTTCTACCTTTAGTATCAGCAGTTAATGCATTTTTAAGTCTATTAAATTGAGTTGTTTCATCAACTACTTCTAAAAAGTATTTAAATATTTCGTATTGTCTTGTTTTGTTTTTAGGGTCTAAATCTTCATCAGTAAATCCTAGTTCTTTATTTAAATAAAATGTTTTTGGATCTGGTTCTTGTATACCAAATTCTTTATATAATTTTTTAATTAACTCTTGTTTAGTTAATTCTTTACCCCGTTGTTTATTTGTAATGGATTCATTAATACGTTGTAACTCTAAATATCTTTTTACTATAGGATGACTTACAAATTTTAAAATTTGAATAATAGGCACACCTCTACGTACAAGATACATAACAGGTCCAAGAGTTTGACTATTAATACCTAATAATACAGCATACGGATCTTTACCAGCATCTACTTGAGATGTCATTGTTTGAGATTGTATTTCTGATATTAAACGATTAGATGCATCATAAATAGAACTTAAACTATCGTTATTATACATTCCATCAAACATTAAATGTCTATCACCTATTAATTCTCCATTTTTATCATATACTTGTAAAGCTGTTTTAATATTTTCTGAAGTAAATATAGAGTGACCTGTAATATCTAATGCTACAACACCAACACCTAATTTAGATTTGATGAAGTGAATTGCTTTTTCAACATTTTTACTTGGTGTCAATGCATCAAAAAATGTAGTTGGTTTTTTAGCATCACTACTTACAACAGCATCGAAAGCATCTTTTTTTAACAAGTCGTCAATAACAGGTAATAGTAAAAAGTGAGCGTTTCTTGGATGCGTAAGAATTTGTTTTTCTAATTTTAATAATACTTTATTTAAATCTGTTGGAGAGTAATTATTAAATTCATTTAAACTATAAATAAATGAATCAATATTATTGTTAAACAAGTCTTCACTATCTGCCCAATAAACTGATTCCTTGTCAATATCGTAATCCGATCCCACTTTAACTACAATTTCAGAAGGTACTATTGCATATGATACATTGGTTGGTAATTTAAATTCTTTAATGTTAAATATATCATTTGATGATAAACCTTGATTGGGAATACGTAATCCTTTAACAGTTACTGTTAGCTTACCATTTGCTATTCTATTATTAGCCCATTTAATAGCTTGTGCTATATTTTTTGTATTAGCTGCTTTTAATAAGCTTTCAATCCATTCTTTAGGAATTGGTATTGCAATATCAGCTGGTTTTAAGTTATTAATTTTACCATCGTTATTAATATCAAATTCATAAAATTTTAAATTATTATTTGTAGTCATTGTTTTACGACTACCTAATGGTTCAAAACCAGTTGATGCTACTAATGGATAAGCATTACCCGGACGTTTAAATGAAATAGCATTATTAGTAACAATAGAATAAATAATATTTTCAACTTTATTTTTATTAGGTAATGTTTCAATATACTCAGTATCTATAAATGCTTCAATAGCATCTATAATATTTATTGGACTACTACGATCTTCTGCAGATTGTTTTACAACATCTACAAGTTTTTGTAATTCAATTTTACCTTGTTCATCAGTTAATTCTTTTTTTAATTCGTTAATTGCATTATTTACTAATGCTGATATAACTTCTTTATAATGAGATAGCATTGTTTGAGCAATTTGAAACCTTGGTTTACCATCATCATATAAATTGGAAATAAGAATTTTTAAACTTTGTGTAGAACCTTTAATAGTTGTTTTTTCATGATTGCCTATTTTAACCTGATCTTTAAGATAGTTAAAATAAGCTTTAGTCATAGATTGCTGTAATAATTGTTGTCCAACAGTATTTTCAAATATAGTATCATTAAAATAACCATCTTCATCATAAAATGTAAAACCTTTACTAATTACATTTTTTTGACGATCATTTAAGTTAGATTCTTGTTGTTTAAATACAGATTTAATATCAATGGCTCCAGATTTATTTGCTGAACCCATATGAATTACATCTACATTATTAGTTAACATAAAATGATGCATCTGACTCAAGTTAGTATTTACTACAGTAGATGGCCATAATACATGGTAAGATGTTTTAAAAATAGTATATGGACTAACGCGCTGATTAAATGATAACGCTGTTTCGTTAGCGTAATCTAAATATGTTTTAGAAAATCCTGCGTATTGTGGTTTTAAAGTATGTACCGATTCAAATAAAGGTAAACTATCTTTAGTTTCTTTCCAGTTATCCCAATCAAATACTTTAATTTCTTTACCGTCAACAGTAACAGTTAAATCTATAATATCATCGTAAGATTTAGCAGTTAATAATTTTAATTCTACTGTAAACAAGTTTTCCATTTCAGGAGTCCATAAAGATTGACGAATCATGTACTCACGATAGAAAAACATATTTACCCAAGATTGTCCATCATTTTCATTAATATTTTTATAAACATCGTTATAACTTTCAGATAGTTTTTTAACTTGGTCTAATTGTTCTTGAGTAGGGTTAGGATTATCTTCTAAAAAGTTTTTCTCAAATACATACTGAATTGTAGATACATCACTATTATCAATAGGTGATTTATATTTTAATTCTGTAGCTAAAGGCGATTGATAATTAGACTCTTCTTCTAATGTCATTGCATTAAAAGTACCATCTACAGGACGAGTATATTTTATTGTTTGACTTTTACCTGTTCTAGGATTTACAATTGTAAATTCAACATTATTTTTACTAGCAATAATTTCATTTAAACTATCTTCCATTACCATATTATTACCAGTACCACTAGTAGTAGACATTCTTTTATAAAAGTCATCAGCAGATTTAAAACCTACAAAATCACCAAGAAAAATTTTCATCTCTTCTAAGTGAGATAATAACTGATTAGCAAATGCTTTTACAACTTCATTTTCAATATTACCTTGATATTCATCACTTAAACCTAATACTTTATTTTTAGAGGCTTTATCTAATACTCCCCAATAATTTAAATCTTTCATGTAATTATTAAAAGCATTTGATAACTTTTCTTTTATAGCAGCATTAGTTTTATCGTTAATTTGCAATTCAGTCAATGCTCCAAATTCAGGAAACAACATTGACCTATTATAATTATTTTTTGCGTATTGTATATTATGAGTAGGTAACTTAGCACGTCTTATTTCAGCAGCTAATTGTGCACTAAAATAAGAAGTTAAGTAATTTAAAATTGCATCTTTAGTTGAATATTTAGCATCATCAAATAACATATTTTTACCAACTAATTGATAAGCATAAAAAATACTTCTGTCAGAGTGTTTCATAGAAATATTAACACCTCTTAAAGCCATATTTAATGTAGTAGACTGTAAATCTAATTCATCTATATCACTTAAATCAGATTCTTCATTTTTTGAATTTTTAATACCAAGCATTACACTTAGTTTAATTTCATTACCCTTAAGAATATGATCTAACCAAATTGAATTGATTTCAATTTTATCACCTACTTGATTTATAGTTTGATAGTTTAATATTCCTGGAAGATACTTGTCTACTAAACTTAACTTTTCATTCATTGTCATAGTTCTGTTAGCTTGTATTTTACGAGCAACATAATTCAATGAATTAATAGTATTAGTAGTTAATGTATTTTGAGTAATACTATAAAAATTCTTTCCTCTAGCTGTTACCATATTATCAACAGCATCTTCATAAAACTTTTGTTTATCGGCAAGTTGTTTTAATATACCTTCTATATCAAAATTTTTATCTCCAAACAAATTTGTATAATTTGGCGGGTTTTCATTTGAAAAGTTATTTGTATCAACAGATCTGAGTATGTATATAGCAATACTTTCTAATGTACCTTGCCAATCATGATCATTTAATAATACATCAAATTCTTTTAAATTATCATTTATATTTATACCTAATATATTTTCATATTGTTGTATAGTAGATTTTGAATTATTTTTTAAAGCTCTTAAATTATTTACCCATTCAGAAAATCCTTGAGGAGTATTTGCAATAACTTTTTGCATTGCTGTTGACCACTCGTTAAGTTTTCTTTTCTGATATGTGTTTTGGTTAGCGTCAAATAATTTAATATTATCTGAAGTAATTTCAGACATTAAGTATGTAGTAGTAGTAAGATTAAAAGTTTTAATAAAATCATTTCTTAATCTTAAAACATCATCTGATATATTAGAATCTATTTCAACACCTCCTAATTGATTTACTAAATCATTTACCCAAGGATACTGTAATGTACTTAAATGTTTAATTAAGTCTTGAGAAGGAACTCCTGATAATTCTTGAGATAATTTATTAAATGCTTGTGACCATTTTAATTTTCTAAAAGTTCCTATTGAAGATGTTTCATTTGTATCTAATGTTGACAATAACAACTTAACTGCTCTTGACATAGATAATCTAATATCTATTTCAACAGATCTTGTAAATTCATTATTAGCATCGTCATTAGCTCTACCTAATTCTGTATTTACGTCACCTTCTTGTTCAGCAATATTATCAGCAACTATATCTAATACATCTATTTCATCGCTAACTTTAGCTGTTGTTTTAATATTTATCTTACCTATTAATCCACTAAGATGACCTTGAATTTGATCTAATATATAACTATCAGCACTATTGTAATCATTGTAAATAGCAGTTAATAAATCATCATTTTGAATAAATTGTAAAGCTGTATTTACAGAATAATCTAATAATGATTTAATACTATCTTTTGAAAAGTTATTATTAATTAATCCATAAATACTATCTTGATTAATTAAACTTTCAACAAAAATCGAAGATGCAAATTCTACAAAATCATTTTTCTGAATGTAGTCAAATTCTTGATTATCAATTACTACTTTATAAGCAGGTTTGACATAATCATATTTATTATACTTTCTTGCAAAATCTCCACGTTCGATTTGAGAATATAATTTGCGAACATCTTTTTTATTTAAACCAAATAATTTTTTTAAAAACATTATTAATTTTTCAAATAAAGATTTAGCTTCAGGATCTACTTTAACATTACCGTTATTTAATACATAATCTGCAAATTCATCTGCAAAATACTCTTCAATTAATTCTTCTTCATTGTTACCGTAATCTTTACGATACTTATCTAACAATTGTTTATAATTAGATTTTTTTCTAAATTCTTTATAATAAGATTCTCTTTCTTCAGGAGTTAAATACATTCTAAATACTCTGTGAAAAGCTTCATGATAAGCTACAGAATCGTCAGCCATAGTACTTAAAAGAATACGACCGTCTTCAGTAAATTGACCTAAAGCTTTATTATCAATAAGTCCTGTTACAACTTCTACTTCAGATGGCGACATCCCAAGTTTAGTTGTTAAAAAATCCATTGCGGATTTTGACATAGCCGAAGGGCCTTGAGATAATGCTCTCAAGACCCCTGTGCGACTATATTCTCTACCGTTGTATATGTAGGTACAACTCATTTACAATTCTTTTGAATTATGTTATTGTTTACGTATCTCTCTAGTAATACTTCTGGATCTATAGTTTTATTAATTTTAGTTGGCTTTTTACTTATTATTGGAGCACTTGATTCATTAATTGATTTTAAATTAGCTTTAATTTCAGCAGGTGTTAATTTTTTTGATTTAGGTTTTGTTGCAACATTTTGCTGAGATAAAGATTCATTTGTAGTAACTGTTGTAAAATTAGTTTTAACAGTTTCTAATAAATCATTAAATTCTTTTTTAGTAACTTGTTTTGCTAAATTTAAAGCGCTTAACCCTATATTCATATCTCTTGATAAATCTGGTATATACTTTAAAATCATTTCTTTAGCAAAACCATCAATTGTATTTTTCATTACATTTTTAACTGTTGCAACAGGTATTGTATTAGGAATAGTTATACTAACGCTAAAATAACCATCGCGATCAACAGCATCGACTCCTCTTAAACCATAAGTATACATTGTAAAATTATCATCTATAATATCAATTATAAAACCATCTTCATCTACTTGAGCATTTTTTTTAGCTGGTGGTCCATTAAAATTTTGAAAACTAAAATGAGATCTTAAATCTCTGTTTACATTAGCTTGAATTTTTTCAGCAGATGTTACACTAGATCCTTTAAATCTATAAGCATTATCGGGCATAAATCCGCCATAAAACAAACCATTAATATGAATATCAATTGTTGATTCATCTGTTAACGGTTTATTTACTACAGATGTTACAGGTTGAGATTGAGATGTACTATTTTCTAAAGCAGCTAGTTCTGCATCAAGTTGTTCAAAAAAGTTATACTCGGAAGTTACTTTAATATTTGTCTTACCAGAAAGTCTATCTTCAAGATAGTTTCTAAAAGCTTCAGGATTTACTCCCAACGCATAACTATAACCCATTTTTGAAAGCTGTGTAAACAATCTATTTTTATCCCATCCAAGTTCTTTAGCCTTTTCTATAACAGCTTCTATTTCATCTATTTCTTCTTGAGTTACATTAGTATTTTGAGATTCTTTTTGTACTCTAACCATTCGGTTAGCTGGACTATTATAATATCTATCTTTTTTTATATCAGCTTTCTTATCAACAGGTTTACTACCTTCTAAAGACGTTGGTTGATTTTCTACAGATATTACAGGGGGCGTTGGCGCTTGTTTTGTTGTCGGGTTTGTTTGCGCACTTGCCGCCGGTTTTTTACTACGATTTTTATTTTGGTTGGATTGGTTTCCGAAACTAAGGTTTCTTTGGAGTCTATTTGGGTATCCTTCTTTCTTTGTAATAGTTGTGGTAACAACGTTGTCAAAAAGAAAGGAATAATACGTTTGAGAAGTGTCAAAAGATAAACCATTTTTTGTATAAGTTGGGTAAGCAAACTTACCGTTATTGTTTAAAAGTGAAGAATCAATGTTAAAATTTTTACTTAATAAAAAGTCATAAAACTCTTGTACATCTGAATTAAATTCTTGAGGATTGTCTAAAGTTAATGCTTTAGTTAAATCACTAATTTCTAAAACTTTATTTTCTCCTGCAAAAGTAGTATAATATATTTTATTCGAATTAATATATAATTGACCATTAGGTGATTGACCTTTAGGTTTTAATCCGTAATGTATAAATGTATTTAATAATGAAAATGAAGGTGCATTAAATGCTTTAGTATAAAATACATTAAATGGAGAACTTAGTGTATTAGTACCAATAGTGTAATTAAAATCGGAGCCATCTGAATTTTTTATATCTACTTTAAATTCTTTTAAAGATTTACCAGCAGATTGAGATAATAAATACATTATTACTTTAGCTTCATTATCATTTATTTTACGTTGAGTTAATGGTATAACTTCATTATTAGTTAACGTTAAATAAACTGTACCCGGAGGTAATTTTATACGAGTGTTATTTGGGCCTTTTACAGAAGCTTCTGTAGCTATTGCTAATCTACCTCCTTGTAATTGACCAGATGTAAAATTATCAGACTTTAAAGATATTTCTGAAATATTATCTAAAGGTTTAAATTGTTTTTTTACACCGTTTTCATCAAGTTGATAAACACGATATCCTTTACTTATACCTTGAATTTGTAAAGTAGGTTGTTTTTTACTATATGTTTCATACTGATCTTTATAAGTTTTTTCAGCTAGTATAATAGATGCATTTAATAAATCATTTAAAGTATTATCAACATCTAAACCTAACTGTTTTAATTCTGCAGAATTAAATATTTCAGATAATTGTACATTAACGGCTTTATCAGCTAAATCTGAATCATATCTAATACGATTAACACCTTTAGATTTTAAATAAAAATTTAATAAATATCTAGTTTGTACCTTAGCTTTACTACCTGGAGGAAACATTCTTTCAGGCCTGCTGATAGATGTAAATACAGGACTTCCTTTATCACCTATATTATTATCATCATCAATACGTACATATTTACCGTCTTTATCTACTAGTACTACAAATAAATCATTATCGCCTCTATTTTGTGGATTAGGATTATTTTCTTGAAGTACTCTTTGAATTTCATCATTACTATCCCAAACAGCTTTTACAACTTTTAATTGATAATCAGTAATACTATTAGCTAATTTATCAATAGTATAAAACCAATTTCGTTGATGTTTAAAATCAGTTAACGCTGGAAAACCTTCTGCAGTAATTTGGTCATTACCATTGTCATCATATTTAACAGATACTCCTGTAGTACTATACATAGTTTCAGGTAAATTACCTTGCGCAAATATATCATTTACATCTGGTACAATATTAACTTCAGTACTAATTAATGGAGCTTGTTGAGATCTATCAATACTATTGCTTATAAAATCATGTTCTGCATTGTAATATAAAGTAAATAACTTTTGTGAAACTAATGATGCTAATGCAATATATTCTTTAAGATCTGTAAAATTAGTATTTAAAAGTTTAGTTAATGCTTGACGTAATTCTATTACTCTTTGATTTGATAATAAAATTTTATTGTTAATTAAATCTAATGTTTCAGCACCTAAACCATATGTGTTAATTAATTCGTCATCTGATATTTCATATTCTTTTAACTTATTAATAAATAAAGGTAATAAATCAGGATTTAAAGTATTAATATCTGTTATTATTTTACTATATTTATTATATATTGAAACATTATTTCTATTTTTATCAATTTGATTTTTAACCATTGAAAGATCTTCAAGTATAGTTTTATCTTGAATAATTTTAGATATTTCTGCAAAAGCTTTTTTCCATTCTTTACGGTTAACTTTCATTAATCCTGAAAAACCCTTAAAAGCATCTAAGGTAAAATTTAAAAAACCAATATGTTTTTCAAGAGCTTCTGTTTGTGTTTCAATAAGATTAATCCCATCTAATAATTCTTTACCGTCTTTTGTAAACTCTTCAATATTTTTAGTTATATCTTTTAATTCTTTTTCTAAATCGTATTCAGGATTTTCACGAATGTTATTTGCAATATTTTCATATTCTACTGTAAGTTTTGTAATATTAGCTAATGTAGTAACTAAAAATTGTCTTTCATTATTTAAAGCATTATATCGTTCAAAAGCTTGATTAAGAAGTCCTTCAATTACTGCTCTATCTACTGCTTGATTAGTAGCGGTACTATTTCCAGCTTTTCTTGCATTAACACCATTTACAGCATCGTTTAACTGATCGTTATATTTTGAAATTTCTTCATAAGTACTAGCAAACAATTTATCTAATTCTTGTAATCTTTCTTTACCTTCTTTGTAATTTTGTTTTTGAAATTCTTGTAACAGTTCTAATGTCCTAAGTTTTTCATTTTTTAACTGTTGTATTTTAGCTTTTTCTATTTGTTCTTTAGCATTATCTGCAATTACAACAGACATGCTATCTAAAAATGATTTACTAAATATACCATTTTTAGTTACTAATGTTGATGTGCCGTCATCATTTACCATCACATAATCAATAACACCATTATTATTAATAGGTGTTAATATAACATTTTTATTATCGCTATTTCTTTCTAGTACAATTTGATTACCATCTAAGCCAGCAGCATTAAAACCATTAGTAGAATCTGTTACATTATAACCAGAATATTGAAGCGTTTCTTTAAATTTACTTGTAGCTGTATTATCATCTAAAGCTTCTTGTGTAGAGTCTTTTAACTCTTTACCTACTTTTGTTAACTCTTCTTCTTTCTCTTTTTTAAATTCTTCGTAATCATTTCGTAAACCATTTGCATCAGAAAGTTTTAAATAAGTTTCTTTAGCATCTTGCCATTGTTTAGCAAGATTATCATAAACATCTTTAGAACGTTTTTTATTTAAAGCTTCGTCTGGAGTTAATGTATTATAATCATCTTCTGTTAATTCAAAATCTCCATACTTATTTTTAATATTAAACATTTGTTGTGTCAAGTTCTTTGACGCTAACAAGTTTTGTAGTTTACGATTAAATGCAGTTTGTTTCCAGGCATTATATTGTTCTTTATCATCAGGTTTAACATACTTTTCAGGAATAAATGTTCTGTTAACTTCATCATAAACATCTTTAAATAACTTAGCTTGCTTTAACATACCATTAGTTATATCTTGTTTTTCAGCATCAGTTATTGTTCTATTTTCATTTTCTAATATTTGATTAGCTTCTAATTCAGTTAATTTACCTGATTTAATAAAAGCTTCTAATACTTCATACCCACCTTCTTGTTGAATAAACGGTGTAAATCTTGCGTAGTCAATTAATTGTTTATATACTTCAGCTTGTTCAACTTCACCAGCTTGTGAAAGAATACTATGTAGAGTTACTAATTGTAACATACTACTTTTCTCTTCCATTAAGTTTTTAAGTTTATCTTGATTAATTACTGGTACTTGAACATCTTGAATTACTGTTTTACCAGTAACAGGATCTATTATTTCTTTTTGTTTAGTTTGAAATTTAATCCTGCCATCATCTTCAAGTTCAGCTATATCTTTTAAACTTCTTGTGGATTGTATAAAGTTTTCATTAGCTAAATCTAAAAATCCTTTTGTAGCTTCTCTAGGTTTACGACCTAACATTTTACCAAAGAAGTTAGGTGTATAAGCTTCACCACCTCTGAGAAATCTCTCAGTATTTTTCATATCTGAATAAGAACCTATAACACCAGCACCTCCTCCAAGTATACCCCCAAGAACAACTGCTTCTTGCATTTCAATATCACTTAATAAAGAATGGAAATAATTACCAATTACATCATCAAAGAAATTTTCACTAGTTTCTCCAGCAGCTTTCTTTTCATAATGTTGTTGAATTTTAGTTTGAAGTCCTTCTTCAAAGAAACCTTCTTTAGCAAAAGATGCTGCTACTTTAGCTGGTAATTCTTTAGATGCCCATTGTCTAAATCCGTATTTTTCAATCTTACTCAAATCTGTAAAATCAATTATACCATCTTTAGTAAGTTTACCAAATATACTATTTTTAATAGCTGCATCTCCTTTACCAAATCCGTTAAATAAAGTAAGTTCATCAAAATAATTAGATATTGCTAATACTGCAATATTTGCTTTCATTACAGCAGCAGCTTGATCTCCAGCAACTTTCTTAGCTTCTTCTTCAGTAGCATTAGGATTGTTGCGCATGTAAGCTTCTTTTACATTATCAAATGTATTAGCAGCTTCAGCAGCAGATTCTACAAAAGTATTAGTAGCTACAGTAGCTAACGATTCTAATTTACCTACACCTTTACCAGTTACTTTTAAACCTTGTTCTGTAAATGTTGCAGCATTATCTACTAATCCAGAAAGTCTTGCAAGTTTAGATCCTAGTTTAGAACTATTAGCAATGGCTTCAACACCTCTAGCTAATTTTAATCCTGATCCTAAAGCACCAATTACTTTACCCGGAGCATACATGGATAGTAAAAAGCCTATCCCGTCTGCACCAGTAGTAGACCACCATGCAGATGACATAAGCTTTCTACCTATACCACCTTCTTCAACTTCTTTTGTAAGATATATTGGAATACTTTCTTTAATGTTTTCATCTAAACTTTGAAAAGCATTTACCCAAGCATTATCTACAGTATTTTCAATAAAGTCTCCTTCCATTAAACTAGAGCCTAAAGCTCCACCTAAATAACCAGGAACTTTAAATAATTCTGTTATTGCTGTACTTGCAACACGACCTACACCTTTTAAAAATTGTTCTCCAGCACCTTGATTTTGAGCACGCATTTCATTTAATATACTAGACGCTTGAGCATCGTTACTATATAAAGATGGTGGTTTATCGTATTGACCTAAATCAATATTATTAAATTCATTTAAACCTGTTGTTTCAGATGTCAATGAAAATTCAGTATTATGTTTTGTAGGAGCTAACCCTAAATTTTGTAATTCTTGTTGTGAAGCTGCTAATGGATCATAAGATGTTCCTGCAGCAGTACCTACTACTTTAGCCATATATTAATCATTTTGGTTAAGAATATCATTTGAATTCATATGCGCTAATAAAGCTGCAGCTTGTTGTTCAGTCATATTTGGTGTTTTAAAACTACCAGTTTTATATTCAACATTTAATTGACTCATCATTTCACTTTTTATTAATGGCATTTCTGCATCAGAAGAGTTATCATAATACAAACCTCCACTTTCATTTAATATAGGTGCGTAATATATATTACCATTTTTATCTGCAACTTGACGCGTCATCATAAATACATCTTTACCAACTTCATTTTTAATTTTATATTTTTGAAAAGTTTCACCATTCATACTTATCTCACCACCAACCTTACGACCTTTTACATTTGGATTTCCTCCAAACGTAACTATTCGATCTTTAACAGCAGGGTTGATAACTTCATTTAAACTACCTGAATTTTTATTATCAAGTATTAACATATTTTCTGAAGCATATCTTGAAGCATTATCACCTTTAGTATTATTATAAATTTGAGCCGCTAAGTTTTCTAAATACTTATCTCCAGTTTGTTTAGCATTTAATAACATATCTTTTGAAATATTGGCTAGTCTACCATTATGTTGAACTGGTGCAGTTGCAACACCTGTAACAGAATTTTTATCATTATCTTTACCACTGATATAATATGTTACACCTTTAGCATCACTAGTTATTCTAACATTTAAACTATTAGCATCTAAATCAGAAGTATTTATTTTTTTACCATCAGCAGTTGTAAATTGTAACGGCATATCTCCGTAAGAATATCCTGCAGTATTACCTGATTGTAAATCTGTTATAATATCTTTAGTTAATGTTGCACCTACACCTTTAGTTGCAGTTATAGCATACCCACGTAAAGATACAGGTAACGCATCGGGATTGTTTTGCACCCATTTATCAATTCCTCTTTTTAAATCACTTACTGCGCCTGATATATCACTTTGAGTTGGTATCATACCAGAAGGTGTAGCAATATATCTTACACCACCTGTATTATCATTTGCTTTTAAATTATTTGTAGCAATCATTTTAATAAGATCTGCATCACTAAGTGTACTAAAATCTTTTTTCTTTTTTAAATTATTAAAATATTTTTTACCTTCTTCAGTTTTAATAAACTGATTTAACATTGCTTCTTGAGAGTTAGTATAAGTTTGTAACTGATGTCCTGCAGAAGACATTGCTTTATAAGCAGTATTTAAATTTACAGCTTCAGGACTTGAATACCAATCATATGTTGCTTGAACATTTGGAACCATAACTCCGTACGATGCTAATTTACTTTGAAATTCTTGAGGAGTTTTAGATTCCATTCTAGCCATTGTAATCATATTAATTTCATGAGGAGCATAATTTTGACCGGCTATAGGAGATTTACTAACTACCATATTAAATGTTTTTTTAGCATCTTCATAAGTAGTTTTTGCAGTAGCTGTCATTTTATCTATTTTATCCATAGGTCTTGCAGCACCGGGACTTACCAAATATTCACCAGGTTCAGGACGCATTAGTGTTTGTGCAAATATAGCATTGTTTTGAGCTTGACCTTGAATCTGTCTTTCAACTCCCCATTGTTTATTAAATATAGGAGTTTTATCTATGTTCATTCTAGTATATGTCTTAACTAAAGGATCTACGTAACTATTAATTAATTGTTTACTAATAATAGTATCAGCATCTACTTCATTAATACTATCACGTTTACTTTGTAGCCATTCGTTAAAAGCTTTTTTACTTTGATTTCCAAATTTACCATCAATAGTAGCTGTATAAAAACCTTCTTTAGTTAACATCTCTTGAATAGCTATAGCATCTTTTTTATTCTTTGTAGTTTTAAGTAACTCATCACCTTCTGTCGTTAATTGATCATTAGCATTTTTTCTATAATTAGTTTCCATTTCAGTTAACTGGTCCGGTGTATATCTACGTTTTTTATCCCATTGTTCAATAGCTAATTGTTGAGCATACTTTGGTTGTTTTAATAATTCTTGAGCAACACCTTTAATAGTTTCTGGACTTACACCTTCTTGTTTAATTTTCAATAACCATGCAGGACTTAAATTTGTAATAGTTGTATTACCGGAATCTTTAATTTCTTTTATAACTTTCTGAGCTTCTTCCATAATATCTACAAATGATGTAGTATCTGCTGAAATACTTGCTCGTGTATATAATCCTGTATTAGGATCGTAACCAAAATCTTTTTTAGCAGCTTCTTGCAATTTATACATTGCCAAGTTTTTATTAGCACTATGTTCAGCTTTAGCGTCTTTATAATATTTTGATATTTCTTCTTGAGCTTTAGCATACTCAGCAGCTTCTTGTTCTAACTCATATGCCAAACCTCCAGCTTGCCAATCTCGATTCATATTTAACCCATAATCACGAAGCATTCTATCTCCTGCAGAAATATCTTTAGTATAAGCTGATGAAATATCATTAATAGCTTGATCAGTTTTTTGTTTATATTGACCAGCTAGGTCTACACGATGTGCTAAATGTTTAGGTAACTTTTGAGATAGTGCAACAGCAGTATCATATTTAGATTGTTTACCAGCTAACATTGTATTCCATGCTTCAAAGTCCGGTATGAACTCTTTTGGCATGTACCACTCCATATTATAATCGCGTGGTGTAAATTTATCAAATCTACTTATAGCCATAATTATCCAGATTGATTTTGTTTAACTTTATCAGTAGTTGCTATAAACTGAATTAATTCGTTTTGAGTAGCTTGACCACTTTTAATTTTATCTATAAAATCTTTTGTAAATCCAAAATTAGCATAATTGGAACCAATCAAAGCTAAACCTTGATTAATAGTTGCTTGACTAAGTTCTTTATTATTCTGCAACATTTCTTTATAACCTTGATATTGATTAAACTCTGTACCAATTTGACTAAGTTCAGAAAATAACTTTTGATCTGCAAGTTTAGCATTAGCCATATTTTGCATGTTATCAATCCTATTTTGATACATAGTATTTTTAACATCTATTGCTTTAGCAGTTTCATATTGTCCACGTTGCATTGCTTGTTGATTACGTTGCAGATTTTCATTCATACTAATTTGACCTAATTGATCTGCCAAGTTGCCATATGTAGATTGCATTCTTCCTTGATATTGATTAAACCCTGAAGAAGCTGCTCTATTAACATTAGCTGCTAAATTAGATGCTGCCATAGCATCTTGACGTGCTTGAGTATAATCTACATTAGTACCATACATTTGTCTATCAGAAGCATTATAATCTGTAAACATTGGTTTTTCTACAACAGGTTTTTCTAAAGCATCTGCTACTGATTTACCTAATGCTACAGCTTTTAAACCCATAGCTACAGCATTGTAATTAAACGGATTTTTTTTATCCGGCGGTGCTGTATAAGGCGTGTTAACTTTAGCATTATCATTTTTATATGGATTAGTTACCATACCTGCTCGTTCATCCATTGTAATAGATCTATCAGATACAGGATTATCTAATACTGTAGCATAACCTAGCTCTTTAGTTAAATCTACATTTAATGCATCTTCAGGAGATATCTCGTCATATTTTGGCATAGCTGATTTACTAAGAACAGGTGTCTTTGTACTTGTTGTTGGAGCTACTGTTGGAGTTGTAACATTTGCTACTGGTGTTGCAGGTTGTGTTGCTGAAGGCGTTGCTGGAGGCTGATATTTATATTGATTATTATCTGAACCATATGTTATTACGTTTGACCAAGGTTGTATTAATGGAAATGTTGATATACCAGGTGGGATTTGCCAACCTCTTTCTCCGTTAGAAAATAAATTAAAATCTGTACTATGATAATATAAATCAGCTTTATCAAGTGCTTCTTGTAATGGAGTATCAGGGTTATGTTGACCTTGAAAAGCTAACGCATCGGCAACAGATGTTGTTGCCATATTAGTCATTTTAGATAATGGATTGCCACCATACGCTTTTTTAAGTTCAGGATATTTTTCATATACATTAGCACGTACATCACTCCTACCATGTAATCCAGCTAACCTAAGAGCGTCGATAGCATCTGCTTTAGTTGGTATAGGATAAGACCTATTACCTCCAGCAAAATTATTAGATGCTACTGAAGGATATGGTTTTTTATCAGAACCTCTATCTTCACTAGTAAGTCCTCCGCCAGCTTTTTCTCTGAATCGTTCTTTAGATTTGAATTTAGAACCAGAACCATCCCAACCTCCAACATTTGTTGTACCACTAGCGGCTATAGCTATTACTTCATCTATTGATTTTGTTTTAGGTAAAGAAGATCTAGGATCAGCATCCATACTAGGATATGGAAGACCATTAGGATCTATACCTAAAGGCATTGTACTAATCAATCGATCAGTTGTATCACGAGGTTTTTCAAAAATATTAATAGGATAATAAATACTTTCTTGACTAATTTTAGCTGTAGGTATTAATGATTTACCAGGATCCGGTGGACCACCAAATGCTTTTTGAACAGAATCTTTCATATTACGCATAGTATCATTTAACATTGACAACCTATTCATTGTAAAATCTAATGCACGTTTTTGTTCAGGATCTGTATCAGCATATTTATATTTTTTAACAGCTTTTGCAGAATCTACATTAAATGTATTTCCAGTTTCAGGATTAACTAATACATCAGAATAAATGTAAGTTTGTTTATTATTAGTATAAGCATTTTCATTATTCTGTACAGAAGCGACTGCATTATTATTAGATGGCACACCATTTTCAGAAATTAATTGATCGTTACCACTAGCATGACCACCAGTACGATATTGTTTAAATTTAGATGTAGTATAACCACCTGATGCCATTTGACCATATATATCAGTATTCATTTGAACAGGTCTTGAATTTAACATATCTTGTTTAGCTTTTTTATCAGCTATTGTTTTATCTCGATACTGATCTGCTATTGAGATAAGTGGTGATATAACAGCACCATATCCAGGAATTAATGAAGCCATTGTGGAAAGAATCTGACCACCAGTACTATATTTTTTAGGATATACATCTGCAGTAGGTTCTGCCCATAAAGATTGCAAAGCTTTTTTTAAATTTGCTTCTTGCTTTTTCATCGTATTGATTGAAGTTTATTTGTTTGAACTATATTGATAACTTTTTTAGCGTCTACATCATAGTTATAAAAGTATAATCTACAGTTTACAACTTTACCTTTTAATAATTGGGTGTTATAACTACTTTTAGTAAAATCTATATTTGAATCATTTATATCATCCCAAAAAGTTCTAGCATTTGATTTAAGTTTAATTGTGACAGGAGTTCCTGTAGACATATCATATAAACCAGATATTTTATAATTATCATCTGTGCGAATTACATATTTTGAAGAATTGTTAAAACTTACATTTTGATATGGATTTTGATTTTGATCTATTAAAGTTAATGGTATTTTACCAGTACTTTGATCAATACTATAAAATAAACCATAATCAAATGTACGATTTAAAGGTATCCATTGAAAGTTTACTTCATCCCATACCCAAGTATTACCTACATAATGTACAGTTGATAATTGTTCAGTAGTTGGTTTATATACTTGCCATTCAACTGCAAATTGATGTTTAATATCATAATACTTTTGATAATTACTAATATGTCTATGTCGCCATATTGTATTAAATATCATACTATCAATACTTTCAGTTAAACTATTTTCAAAAGTATAATAATGGGTACTGTCAAAAAAAGAAACTCTGGGAATATATGAATGAAATGATGCCCATGAATTAGTTTCAAATGAAAATGATAAATTCCATGATTCATTAACTATAGGATAAACACCATATAAATAACTAGATACTACATCAGATGATTGTCTGTATTTAAATTTTTCTTCTTCAAAATCAAAATATATACCTTGATACTCAGCATCAAATTGTGCTTTTGTTTTAAATCCTTGATAGCCAATAGATCTAAATCCATAATCAGTTTTGGTAATTAACAATCGTTTATATCTAGGATCATAAACAAGATTTAATCCTATACCTAATTGACCATTATAAACTGAATGATATGGATACGGAATGCCATGAACTCTATAAAATTCAGCATCTAATTTAGATGGTAATTCGTGTTTAAACCAAGATGACATTCCACTTGCAGGATTAGTAAGTTCTTCTATTTTAGTATTAAAGTTAAATATTTGACCGCGTTTTTGATCTACCCAAATATGTCCGTATGGTGTACTAACACAATCAAGTTTAGTTTGCATGCCAGCATAACCAGAATCATTTTCGTTTATTTCTTGTGGAGGTATTCCTAAGAAATCTCCTGTACTAATATATACATTATTAATATCAGTAACAAATGATTGAGGATTAGGTTGTAATATAAATAATCCATTTTCAGTATGTACTAATAAATAATTATTAATATATTTTAATCCTGTTATTTTACCTTTACTAGCAGGTATATCTATATAATCGTTTATTTTTGATATTCGATATAAATCATACGCTTCTTCATCAAATGATTTAGGACTAAATATAATTCTGTTAGGATAGTTATATAAACAATCTGAGCAATAATCAAATGAAGATGGTATTGGTACTTTACTTTTTTCTACATTATCAACTGTATAATCATCATTATAAGCATAGTATTCAGTTTCTACATTTAGTGTTTGTATATTATTGCGTTGATTTAATACTCTATCTGTACCATCATAATAAGTTAACCTATTATAATTAATTTCATCAGTATCACCCATTTTAAAATACTTAAAGTTTTCACCAGTACCTTCATGACGTAATGCTGTATTAATATCATGTTCTTCATAATGATGACAAAATAGAGGTGTCATTATATAACTACCAGCAGTTTGAGCAGTCCTATAAAAAAAAGCTACTCTAAAATTAGCATTTTCAGTAATTAAAGTATCACCACCATAATAAACATTATCTTGCGCAAATACACTTGTAGTATAATTATGATGAATTGATTTATACTTACGAACTAAAAAATTAGAGTATGGGTTAACTAAAGCTTTCTTATAAGCATAAAAGTTATTAACTGCATATTGAGTATTATTTCCAAGATGCCAATCATCTGTAATTTGAGCTGGTAAAATAGAGTTTTCTAAAGTATAGTTTATTTTAGAAACACTATCACCTGTATATAAATCTTCACCAAGTATTTTAGGAAAGTATCCTTGAGCTTCTGTTATAGTATTTGGTTTTACTAATATAGATTGTAATTGTTTATGATTTAATCTACTTGTAAGTACATGATTGGTTTGTTTCATATACATAATAACAGATGCTAAGAACCCACCATCTTTTAATGGTGTTCTTGCATAATCTAAATCACCGTTAGTAGATATTAACCCAGAATCAAATCTATGAGCACGATTTAATTTATAATAATCAAATGCTCCTAATCTTTGTTTATATAATACGTTAGAAGATATGTATCGTAAAAAAGTACTATCAATAGTACTATTTTTAAAAGGGTCAGCTTTTGTAAATTCTGCTGAACCACCTACTCTATATTGACCTAATTTAATACCAATTTCTAATACTTCTGGTTTAACTGCCCATCCAGAATCTACTACAGTCTTATCAAATTCTGTACGTTCTGCATAAACAAATTTATGACCTACAACATCACTGTTAGGATATGTTATATCACTAAATTTTACACCTAATGGTATTAAATATTTAGCGTCTATACTTGTATGACTTACAATACGTCTATCAGGAAATTGAAACAATCTAACTTTAGTAGATGTTGTAATAACATTATCATCTGCATCAGTACCCCATATTAAATTATTATTACAATCTCGAATATCAGGATATGTTTCTTCAGTTTCATAAAAACCAAAATCACCTTCGTAAGAATAAGGATGTGTTACTGTTTGAGATGATGTGATAATAGCTCCATTTTTAAATTTCCATGATGGTACTTGATTTCCTATTTGATAACCTAAATGTTCAACATCAGATAACCATACTTCATTGAATTGTGGTAATGTAACTGTATTAGCAACTACTGTATATAAAAATGTATCACTTGGAATACTTGTTTTACCTATTAATGGAAATACTGGTGATATAGAACCATCTTTGTGTACAAACTGAACACCAAACATATATACTTCATCACCTTGGAATCCACGACCTACCCAATATGTTTCAGGATTTTTAGGATTACCTACAGATTCTATATTATTAGCTTCAACTTCTTTAGCTACCCATTTAGCTGTAATTTTACTAACATAGTTTTGATATTCAGAATAATCCCTTACATCTTGTTTTAAGTTAGCTCTTAATAATCTACCTTGCACTTGTTCCATTACATAAGCAGAATCATATCTAGCATTATCTATAAATTTTTCGTTTACATCAATAGGAAAATCTCCAGCCGCTGTATTTAAACCTCTATACGTCCAGTTAACTGTACCGTTACCAATAGATATTAATTCAGCTACCGTATGACCATCTAATTGATTAGAACCTGCAATTTTCCTAAATACATTGACTCTAATAAATTTAAACGCCGGGTTTAAATTATAAAACTTTAAAGATATAGATTTAGTAGTTAATGGTACCCCCCCAGATTCTGCTGAATATTGAGCTATATTTAATCCGCCGTTTATACGATTGTAATCTTCAGCCGTCGAGTTATCATAAATAACTACTTGAGGTGATACATCACTTGTGTATAATGAATTTTGATTTTCATCAAGTATTTCAGCTTGAAAATAATAAGAACCTAATGGTAATAAACCACCACCATTATTAACAGATAATAAATCCATTTTTATAGGAAGTATAGATGGTACAAGTTTAAACTTGTTTACATCAAATGCATTACCTGTTTTAAATTCTTCAGGTTTATCAAAATTATAAAAATAATCATTATTTAAAGCATCACACCAATATACTAATCTCTCGCATCCATTTTTAACTCGTGATTGCCCTGTAATAGGATTATCTACACTCCAATTAAAAAAGCTGGATCGTACATGTTCTGTATATTTATTTTTTCTAAATATACCTATTGTACAATCATTACCGTCTGTAGCAAATAAATATACTTCGTCATCTTGACCATATACTATACCTACTATAGTACTACCAGGAATTACTGCTGCAAATTCATTACCTGGTTCTGATTGATAATCATACTTACCACCATCATGACTATCTCGAATTGCGTTTAAAGCATAAGTAACATCTCCTTCACGTTGAAATGTTAAATCTTTATTTAAACCATTTTGTAATTGAGTGGCTGATTGTTTATCTAGCAAAGACATATCTTTCAGGTATTTTTATCCATTGATTAAATCCATCAAATTGCATATTTGTAATATCGTTCGGGTTAATACCTCTCATTATAAGTATACCCCGAATTTTTTTAAAGAATATTTCAGCTTTTATATACATATCTTGAGCAATTCTATCTGCTGATTGTTCTTTAACCATAGCTCTTTCTTCCCAATGTTTAGCCATAGCATAGTACGCTAAATATTGTTTTAATTCTGTAAGATCAGGAATTAAAAAATCACCAGTATCATCTTTCATTTCAGTAAAATAATCTACACATAAAAAACCATCTTTTATATTAGTATGTAGTATATTATTTTTATCTACCGAAAAGTAATTTTGACATGGTGAAAATCTATTGGGGCATTTAGTACACAAGATACTATCAGCATAATTACCTTTATATTGTAAAGGCATGAAATTATTATTATAATATTTTGAATCTAAAAACTGTTTATATGCTAATGTATATTGACATATATTATTAGTATCTGATTCTGTTGTTGTAGTTTCTACAGGATTTGTAATACAACCTGATAAATCATCTACATCTTCTTGATTAGGATTTTTAAACATGTATGTTAATAGTTTTATTTCTTTTATATCTTTTGGTAATTCTGCTCTATTATTAATAATTTCAATAAATTTAATTTTAGAATCATAAGTAACAGGTAAGTCTAATTGTCTAAATCCATCTAACATCCATGTTAGAAAATCAAGATCTGTAGACCTATCATATAAATTGCGAGGTATAAACCTCAATGCTGAACGAATTGAAGTATATCTAGTCATACATCTATTATACTATACTGATAATCAGGATCTTCTAAACTTTTTTGATATATTTTAGCAGCAAACGCAGAGTTCATTCTAATCTTCCAATGTTCTGCATTTTTAAATTTACATATTTTATAATTACGATTCCACTTTATAATAATCCTATATAAATCAGAATCTTGTATATATACCATTTTACCTTCTTGTCTAGTTTTCCCCCAATGTACCAGTTTTTTAAGTTGATATTTTTTAAGTTGAAATGTACCTAAGAAATTAGGTGTTTTTACTATTTTACCTTTAAATAAAAGTTGTGATACTTCATCAATATAATCATTAATAATAGACAACCATACGTCATATGTAATAGCATATTTATGATCTGAAACATCATTTTTTTTGACGTATGGTTGTGGTACGGTTTTACCTGTAAGTGGAGGATTTTTTTTATACGGATAAAAATAATAAATATCTTTTTCCGTAATCATCTTGTCTCTTTTCATTATGATCTAATTTCAGAATTAGAATCGTTAGTTAAATCTTCATTAAGTTTAAAACTAATATTTAATTGATCTAATACAATTTTATAAACAGGTAATTTCATAGTTTCACTTATTTTAAATGGTGAAGATTTAATATCAAAACACGGTGTTTGTTCATATTCACCATTACCATCACATTGTGGTATATCTGCCCATTGAACTATGTTTTCCCATACACCAGATACTAATACCATTTTAAGATTAAGATTATTCCAGATAACCAAATAATCATTTACAATAGTAGCAACTGGCTTATTAGCTTTAAAATCATTATACTTATTTAAATCTACATCTTGTTCAGTACCAAAATCAATTGTATGATAACTAAATGTAGTTACTGTTAATAAACTTTTTAAATTAGTTAACAGTGGGCGTGGTAATTTATATTCTGATCTTAAAATATCACAACCCACTGTTACACAACCAATCATATGTGATTTATCTTTTACCAGCTTAACTGGAAATTGTTGCCATTCCCATTCTGATATATGGTTTATTTTATTAAAAGTTTGTTCAATAAGCATATTCCTTGCACCATTTAACAAAGAATATAAAAAAGGATCTGTATAAATATTATCGTCTCTACCGTTTTCTTTTATTAACTGTCGTAGATCCGAAATATATTGATTTATTGTGTTCATTGTTGAAAAATTCTTTTACAGATTCGGTTAAATCTAAAACAGGAATTATTTCAAATTCTTCTTTTCTGTATGAAAAATGTGCTATATTACATTTACTTATTTTTAAATTAGTATTTTTTTCAATTAAATATTTGTATATAGATAGTTGCAAACTATATTTATTATACTCACAATCATCTATATTAAAAACAGATATTTTATTACCGTATTCAGAACTAAACTTTATTTCTTTATCTGTTTTGTAATCCCATAATTCTATTTCATTAGTTTCATTGTTATATACAAGTAAATCAAATGTACCAGCTATTTTTAAGTCTGTATCGCCTACAATAAACTCTGTAGTAATAGGTGTATATATTTTAATAAATTCATTGTAAAAATTATCTGCTAATTGATTTAATGTTTCTCTTGCTTTAATATATCGAACAGCATCTTTAACATTTAATCCAGTAACAAATTCAGGTAACGATTGATCTATATTTTTACGTAAAAACTTATATTCCATATTATTATGTAAATATGTACCTAATGTTGTACCTATTAAATTAGCTATTGCCCACTCTTGTTTTATATCTTCAACTGAAGGGTTTAAATCTTTATATAAAATATTAATATCGTCAAGTGTAAATAATTTACCTTCAACTAAAATATGATCTGGAAATCTTGGTGCTACTTTAATATTATTACGTTTTAATGCTATATATAAACTCCAAAACTTTGAATTATATTCAGGTTTTAATTTTTTAAGTAAAGTTGTAACTGATATGATTTGTTCACCTGTAGTTGTATCTACATATGTATGATTATGTTCTGTAAATACAATATGTTTAAATCCGTTATTCAATTCCAGTATCATAATCTTTCAATTATAGGTGTTTTAGAATCAAGTATTACAGTTACACCAATCAACCATTCTCTAGGGTCCATACGTCCATAATTAAACGCTAAACTATTTCTGTTAACACCTATTGGTGTTTGTACAGCAAATAAACCTTTAGCTGGAAAATCAATATAACTTTCACTATGACGATGTCCTTGAACAGCAGACATTTGTTTTTGTACTGCAGTTACTCTTGCAGTCACTCCTTCACCATGACAAAAATAAATATTATTATATACATAATCATTAACAAATTGCCAATTAACTTCTAATACATCTGCTATAGATTTTTGCCATTGACTACTAATTTGACTATCATACATTTTACGAGATACTCGACGATCATGATTTCCTGTAGTAACAACAATTTCGGGAAACGCTGCTTTCCATTTTTCAATTTCAATTTTAGCAAGTTCCATTTCGTAATAAGGTGATAAAGCATCAGGATGTGGTTGATGATATGTAGTAGCGTGAAAATCAAGAACATCTCCAATATGAATTATTTTACCACAATTCCATTTACGTTGAATATGTCTTGCAAATTCAAAATATTCAGGATGATTGTAAGGAATATGACTATCTCCCAATACTAATATATTATTAGGATCTCCTTGATATGGTTGTATATCAGCAGCTATATTTTTAGTTTTAACAAATGATTTAAACTCTTCCATTAAATTTGATACTCCTGGAGGAGGTTGTAATTTGTCATATAACCTTCTAACAAAATCAGCTTTCTTTTTATTAGTTATACGATTAACAGGAAGATCTGAATAAATTTGAAACTTTTCGGCAAGTTCACGCCAACTATGCGTTTTACCATTAGCAAGTAGATATTCTGTAAGTGATTGTATGTTTGTCATAATTTTAAGTTAAGTTTACCGCAAAGATAAAAGATTAATTTTAATCCGTTTCTGCAGCAGTAAAGTAATCTTTATTGACACAAAGTGTTACGGTAGATCCTTCATCAATAACTAAGTTACGAATAAAGTCATCCGAAAAACATCCAAAATCATAATGGTTAATTATATTTTTAACCATATCTAAGGATGCTGTTGAATCGCATTCAATTCCATATAAACCATCAGCTAATAAATCTAATAGTTTATTAAAGAATAAACACTTTACTTTAGTCACATCCGCAGGGAGAATACACATTTGAAGTAGAATTTGAAGTTGAAGTTGAAGTTGTTAATTTGCTAATTAAACTGTTATAAATGTCACACATTTTAGAACAGTCACATGAATCACATTCATTAGCAAAATCAAGTGCTTTAATTAACATTGGTAGTAATTCATCTTTTGTTTCATTATATTTAAGTACTGCTTTACATCTTGATGTTGTACCTATATAAATACAACCTCTTAATGTAAGTGTACCATCTACAGTATTTGAATTAGTACCTGCTACAGTAAGTATAAAATAGTATACACCATCAGGAAATACAGTATCGTTAGGAAATAAATCTGTTACGGCTAATGTGAGACTATTATTACTAATAGTTGGTATTTTAGATGTTAACGGTATATCTGCACTTAAAGTGCTACATGTTTTTTTATAATTTAATTTCATTGACGTAGCTGTAAAACCAGTTAATGACGTCGATGAAAATGTAATCTGATCGTAATCTAAAGATACGGAAATATTCATTGGTAAGTTGTTAATTTGAGTATAATAAAAAAGGGGAGTATTCCATATTGGAACCTCCCCTAATAATTTATTTATCGTCAGAGTCTACAAGACTTTGAACTATATTTACAATAAATTCACGCGCCATTTCATTTTTAGCATATTTTTCAGCAAGTAATTCTGCAAAGTTAATAGCTAAAGTATCAAACTCTTCTGATTTAAGATAAGACTCAAAAAGGTCTTTAATTTGTTCAGCGTTAGCAGTATTATCATCACCTAATACAGCAAAGAATTGTTCACGTAAATTTTCAGTAGCAATAAGTAAAGCAGCTACTTTAGGATTAGGAATTTTAGATACTATTTCTGCAGTAAGTTGTTTTTGAAGATCTCTAAACTCAGGAGATACTAATGTTTCACGAGCAATACGTTCAATTTGTTCTTTGTTGTTAGGATCATTATCAACAAGAGCTTCACCAAACAGAGTAAGACGTTTCATAGAAAGAACTACAATACGCTTAACCCATTCACTATTGATTTTACTAACAATAGCATTGTCAAACATTTTCAATGCTGAGATAAGAACTTTAATGGCAAATGATTTCATTTTTTAATTTTTATAAGTGAAACGATAGACATAACATTGTCATATATATTACTGATAGTTTGACCAAATCCCCAGTTAAAAATAGATTCCCAGTTTTCATCAATAGATTTTAATTCTCGTACTATAATTACAAAAGATAATCCAGCAAGGAATTTAAACTGCAATAATGATGATGAAGACTCAGTATCAACTAAAACAGCTAACATATGGGGATGAAACAATTTTTGAAACTGATTGTCAAACAGTTGAGCTAAAATTAATGCTGACATATAAAATACAATTTTATATACACTACGCATCATTTTACTAGACTTTCTTTTTTGATTTCTGTATTTAGCTGCAATAACTCCAGTGACAAAATCTACTAATACTATTAAAGAAACAAAATACAATAAATCACCTATAGGCGCAAAGAACGCTGAAATTATACTAGCTAGCAGCACAAACCAATTTTTTAAAGTTGCGATTAAAGATACTAAATATGTTTTAAACATTATTTTTATATTTTAGTTAATTCTATGCATTGAGCATCTGATAATACATTAGGTAAAAACCATAGTCCAGCTATATTTACAGGATGTAATGTTGGAGATACCGTTGAAAAATATTGAAAATTAGTAATTGTTATAGCATTATCTGTATATACTTTAACGCCATTTTCAAACACATTCATTACACTTCCATTCCAGGTAGCTAAAATTTTTACTTCATTTGCTGAAGTAGTATAAGCTCCATTTTCAAAAGTTAATCCTAAACGTTGTTGTGTAGAATCAGATGCTCCAGGTCTTATTTTAATACCTGAACCGTCAACATTAGGTCCAGAAGTTAATCCAAAAATAAAATTAAAAGTTAAAGTTCTTTTTATAGGAATATTATTAACAATATGTATAAAAAAAGATCCTGAAGTAGTCCCTATAATACCATCTGTAACCATATTAGATTTACTAAAAGTATCAGAAATTCTTGTATTTGCTGTTCCTGTTGATAAAAAATAACTTGTTACATAAGAACCAGTTTCTAATTGAGCGTACTTAACTGTTCCTGTAATAGTTAAAGTTAATGTTCCTGAACCAGGTGTAAATGAATATACAGTTCTAGTAGTATCATTAGTACCATTTAATGTAGCAGATACTACTCCACTTAATGTTATAGTTCCAGAACCATAAAAAGAAATAGTATAATCTTGTGCTGTTACAGAAATATTTTGTGTAACTGGATTTTCTGAATTTAATATAAAATTTGTTCTTTGAGGTAATATGTTTAAAACAGGCCTGTTATTAATATAATTAATTCTAGGATAATGTGCGTTATTTGAAATACCTAAAGTAGGTAAAGTAGGTAAAGGAATTGTACCTTCGTTTATTTGAAGCCCCCATATTGAAACATCACATATATTATTTACTCTATATACATATATATTAAATTCAGAAGCTATACTTTGAGATAAAACTGTAAATGATACTTTACTCCAATTATTTGTAGCAGTTCCTATAGAAACACTACTATTTAAATTTGTTACATTATATGTATCAGAAGTGTTTGATTTTACCCAAAAAGAAAATGTATAGTATTTACCGGTAACTCCTGTAAATATTGGGCGTAAAGAAACATATTGTGAGTTGTTAAAAAATCTAGTAGCATTAGTTATACCTATAGGACTTAACGTATAATTAGAAGTTTCAGTTGTACCATTTAATAATGTATAACCATTATTATTAATAATATATGGTAATCGTTCTATTTGATTTTGATTATTAATTCTTGAATCTCCGCCAGAACTTCTTGAAAATGTAATATCATAAGTACGAATATTATTTAATAATTGTAAATTAACATAAGTATAAGCAGATGGTACTAAAAAAGTTGGATTTAATCCACTAAGAATACTTTTAGTTTTTTCAATATCGTAATGTAATTGTTCAGGACTTTCTAAAACTCCATTTTTAAGATTAGCATTAATACTACTTATATAAACTTGTGGGTTGTATTGTAATGGTGCCATCATAGTTTAAAAATTTAACATGTAAGCACCATAAAAATTATCACTAGTTCTAACTAAAGTAATAATATCAATTTTATTTGCAGTTGTGCTAAGTGTTGGAGCAATACCTCCAGACCATTTTACAGTTGATGGCCAAGATGTAATAAGTCTACCACCAACATTATCTTGAATTAATTTAAAAACATAAGTACCTAGTTCCCCACCTGTAAAATTAATATTAGTATTTGATTGTAAAGTAAGTTCAATAATGTTACCGTTTGATAAATTAATAGTAGTGTTAACCGTAGTTATAGTTTGTTGATTAACACTATTAACAGGTTGTTTAGAATCTAAAACTGCTTGTAAATCAGTTTGACTAGATAACGTTCCAGTTAAAGACCCCCAGGTTAATGAAGGAATTGTAACGGTAGCCCATGATGCAGTGCTACCGTTAGTTGTCAAGTATTTACCATTATTACCTGATTGATTTGGTAATGATGATCCACTTGAAGCTGTAGTCCAAATAAGATCAGTACCATCGGTAGAAATTACTTCTCCAATATGAGAACCCTGCGTAGTAAGGATTCTCCTAAACTGACGCAGGGTTCTAAGTACATACTCTTTCCAGACCTCTTCTTGAGTCTTTCTTTGCATGATTAATTAAAGTTAAACTTACCGTTTAGCTTTAGAAGTTTTTTCAGTTTTTACTTCTTCAGCTTTTTCTTCTTTAACAGGTAAGTCGTAAACGTGAATTGATTGAAAGTCTTCGCTAAAGTAAATACCTTCTTTTTGAAGATCAACACCATCGTTAATACAAACACCAGTTACGTAATTTACTACTTGTTGACTTTTAATTTTAATTTCTTCTTCAAGTTTACGAACTTCAGTATTAGTTGTTACAATAAGATTTTTAAGGGTTTCGCTTACAGCGATTTGACGTTTAGATGTAGGTTGTGACATAGTCTTAAAATTGTTTAAAGTTTAAATTAGAGTACAATATCTCCGAATGAAATACCATTTAATTTTTGGTTTTTAGCCCATTCAATACCTTCTGGTGTAAGAGTACCATCACCATTAAAGAATCCTATAACATCGTCATAACGATTCTCTACACCATATACAGGTTGAACAGGAACT